>OGLO01000173.1_pt1 | contig 20193 bp, 20 predicted proteins | sample 1572891 | NCBI WGS metagenome assembly OGLO01 (sample SAMEA2581999, study PRJEB24529) | metagenome | biome: Human gut stool | place: China | collected 2011
GGAAAGAATAGAGAAGAATGCAGCAAAGAAAAAGACTGAGCAGAAGGCTAAGGATAAGAAGGCCGAAAAGAAAGCGGAGCAGGAAAGAATAAAGAAAAATAAAGATAAAAGCAATAAAATCAGTGATGATGATGACGAAGATGATGATAGTGTATCAGACACAGTTACAATAACAGCATCATCTATAACCTTTTTAGAACCAATTCCTGCCCTGCCTGTGTTATTAATGTTTGTTTCAAATGTTTTGAAACCATACTCAAGATACTTCTTATCACCTGTCAGCTCATAGGCAATTGCCAGTGATTCCAGAAGAAGTGTGTTATTTCCATTTCTTGAAAGTGAAGGAAGTTCCTTATAATAGAACAAGCCATTGTCAAGAGTACAATTCTCTACAATATCATCAATTGCTCTTATAAGCATCTGCTTAATATCTTCTCTTGGGAATACCCTGTAATATCTCATTACGCTTCCTGCAGCTACTGATATCATAAATCCTACTCTTATAAGAGTATTGTCCGTATATGGAGCAAGCCAGTTGCCATACTCCTCTTCCCATATCTTAAAGCTGTCAATAATCCACTCACATTTTGCAAGCCATTTTTCATCTCTTGTCTCCACATATAATGCAACAAGTGCACGTAAAGCCCAGCCAGTTTCTCTCGCATTGGCTTCTCCCGGTTTTGCATACATTGGTGTATCCAGAAGTCTTAATATGTTATCACCTATACTTATAGCTGTCTCAAGACCTCTCTCATCACCTGTAAAATGATAGTAATCAATCACTCCTTCAACCCATTCATGTGAGCATACCATTATTCCATTCTTACAATGGCCTGCTGTATGTTCCCACTGTCCACCTATTCTTAATGGATTCTTGCTGTAATGGCATACATCAACATCCATCTGATGCTTTGCTGAAACTATTAAATAGTCAAGGAATCTTCTGATTCCAGTTCTTGCATACATAAGAGCACATGAATGCGGATAATCATATTCATTATTACTCCATACAGGTTTTCCGCCGCCTCTTCCCTGTAAAGTATATCCCATATCAATAGAATCGCCCCAATTCAGCATGCCGTAGCATCTTGAATGATTATCAGCCCTTGCAATAAGTGCGATTTCAACTTCATTCACAAGATGTTCAGGGAATACATCCATACACACTTCTGCCTTCTTGAATTCCTCTGGTGCTATGCATGGTCTGTCAGGCATCTGGTATATTGTACTTCTGTTATCAAGTTCCCACATCTGCATATCCGGTTCATGGAAATGCATCAGGAATCTCTGTTCCCTTGCCATACCAGACTGCATAACAACATTTCCAATATCCTCTGGAACAAGCATAACAGCTACTCCGCCGTCATATGCCTTAACTGCCTTCGGATAATTCTGCTGTGCCTGATATACAGTTATACACAATCCATCATTTCCATCGGTATAATCTGCAAGAAATGTACCATAGAATACCTCTGCAAAATGTTCATTTGCTTCCTTTACAAGATATGCATCATCGATAATCTTATTAACCTGCACTCCATCTCTTCCAATATAGAAATCAGTCTTATAATTAGAGCTTCCAACAAGTGTTCTTACATTGGAAACAGGTGCTTTGCCAGATATCATCTCTAATTCCCCGGTTCCTCTTGTGTGATACACAGGTCCATTCTCTTTAGAATTATCCGTAAGTACATCTCCACATCCGGTAGAATCATTATCCATATTAATGTGCATATCAAACAAATCATCACTTGGAGTGATTGTCTCATCCGGTTTTGCATAAAATACCAGCGATTTAATATGAAGCTCATCATAAGTCGTATTAATAATTCTGTATGATACATCAATCCATGACTTAGCTGCATATGATGTAAGTGTTATCTCAAAATCAACTTTTTTATTATTAAGAATGTTACTTCCTTTAGCCCTGATTACACATTTTACAGGACCTGCATCTATAATCTTCCACTCACCAATATTAATGTCGTATTTTCCCATATCGTCTTTCAGATATGGTCCTTCAAAATTCTGAGCGGTATAATGTTTTCTTCCATCATCAAGTGTTTCAAATATATTCTGGGAATTATTCTTTACTGTAAATGTAACACAGCCTGTGTCAACACACAGTCCCTGCCCAGTCTGAGTAACAGATACTCCCTTTTCTTCACAGCTTCCATCAGACTCTTTTTCAAATTCAAGCACTGCGCCCTTATTAGCCGGAATATCAGCAAGAAAATCCACATACAGGTACCTTATGCTTCCATCTGCATGTTTCGATGTAACCTTTGGCTGAACCATACATTTTCTGCCATTCTGTGTAATAGCTATCCTGTCAGCAGTCTTTAACTCTCCTTCTTTAAAAGGAAGTGCTATGCCTGCCGGTTCCTGTAATCTGTCATACCTGTAAAGCTTGTCAAAATAAATTTTCATTATATGTACCCTCCATTGTTTGTCACGAGCAAATCTGCTATAATTGTACAACAGATTTAAATCATTTGCTATAATCTTAATATAGCATTCATAATTCTGTAATTCATGTGATAAGATGTCATTATCAGCTAATAATACAGATTTATTGCAACTTTTAGAAAGAGGGTTTATATTATGCATTATGCCGAGATAAAAACCTGCGATATTGCTAACGGACCAGGGGTGCGTACATCTCTTTTTGTAAGTGGATGCACACACCGATGCAAAGGTTGTTTTAACGAAATTGCATGGGATTTTAATTATGGCAGGGACTTCACAGACGATACAATCAAAGAAATCATTGATTCCCTTGCCCCAGACTATGTTACAGGTCTCACACTTCTAGGAGGTGAACCATTTGAACACAGCAACCAGCAGGGACTCCTTCCATTGCTGAGGGAAGTACGCAGAATATATCCTGACCTGAGTATATGGTGCTTTACAGGATATCTGTTTGACAAAGATATTGTTGAAAAAATGTGCAATGAATGGAAAGAAACTAAAGAAATGCTTCAATACATTGACGTCATAGTTGACGGCAAATATGAAGAAGACAAGAAAGATATGATGCTTCAGTTCAAGGGTTCATCTAACCAGAGGACAATCCTTGTAAAAGAATCACTCGAATCAGGTAATGTCGTACTTCTGTACGATTAATAATAAAAAGGAGTTTACATAATGTCACAGAAAGTTAATATTAAGAAATTAAATCCTGACGCCTGTATCCCAACATACGGAACAGAATTCTCAGCCGGAGCAGACCTCTACTCAGGAATGTCCGAAGCCGTAACAGTTATGCCAGGCACAACTGAATTCATCAAAACAGGAATAGCAATGGAGATACCAACAGGACTCGTAGGCCTCATCTATGCAAGAAGCGGAATGGCATGCAAAAAAGGTCTTGCCCCAGCCAACAAAGTAGGTGTAATAGATTCTGACTACAGAGGTGAAATCATAGTAGCCCTCCATAACCATTCAGATAAGCCTGTAACCATAGAACCAAAAGACAGAATCGCACAGATAGTCTTAGCACCATACATCACAGCAGACTTCAACGAAGTAGAAGAACTTGACGACACAGAAAGAGGCGAAGGCGGCTTCGGCTCAACAGGCACAAAGTAAAAAAATCCATCTTGCAACATGCCAAAGGCATAAGCAAGATGGATTTTTTTATCCCACCACATTTCATAGCCACCCCGGTTACACATCAACAACCCGCCTTGCAACATGCCAAAGGCATAAGCAAGATGGATTTTTATCCCACCACATTTCATAGCCACCCCGGTCACACATCAACAGCCCGCCTTGCAACATGCCGAAGGCATAAGCAAGGCAAGACAGAATTAACATAAATTGGAACCGGCAGCATATTATTGTGCAAGTCCGATTTAAGGCGCGAACCGTGTGGGAGTTATGCCGCTCTATACAAAAGAGCGGTGAGAGAAAACTCGTTCAAGCGAAGCGCGTTTGTTTTCTCTCACCGTAATAAACTCTGTATAGAGCGGCATTTACTCCCACTAGGTGCAGCCGCCATGAGGACTCGCACAATAATATGCTGCCGGTTCCCACACACAACCTAAATTCTTTCTTGCCTTACTTATACGCAATATTGGCATGCTCAATAACATAATCCTGTGCCTTCTGCACAAGCATAGCCTTAACCACACTATCTTTTCCGAATTTCTCAACAAATGCATTCTCATCAGAATATCCATTGTCTCCTGCGAATTCATCAAGATCGCCCTTGTAATCATATTCTCTCATAGAGAACTTCTGATCTTTCACGATTGCTTCCATAATAAGCTGCTGTGCTGCTGACTTCTTAATGAAATCATCATATGACATTCCATATAACTGCTGGCAATACTCTTCCTTTGACTGGTTAGTAAAATCAGCATAGAATCCGACAGACTGGTCATATCTGTCTCGTAATGTACTGAGCAGTGTATCTGGATAACCACTTACCTTACATGTATCCTGAAGTGTTGAAAGAACCTGTTTCTGAATCTCATCATCAACCTTAGAATCGATTGTAGATGCTAATGAATCTTTAACAGAAGCTCTATATTCTTCGATTGTATCATATCCAAATGTTTCCTTAACATATGCATTAGTAAGCATTGGCACATTAGGCTGTGAAACCGTCTGCACGGTAAGCTCAAACACTACTTTAGTTCCTGCATATACGGTATTGCTATATGTTTCCGGCAAGTCGATTACCATAACCTTAGTCTCTCCAGCCTTCATTCCATAGAGTGCTTCATCAAGCTCTTCTATATCAAGTCCAAGTTTATCTTTGCCAAGTATCATTGTAACACCATCTGTATTAGACAGCCCTGTTGACTGTGAACCCGAACTTGTAGCAACATAAGTAACCAGTATCTGATCTCCATCAACAGCACCTCTGCTGACTTCTGAATAAGTAGTATTATTCTCTATATCTTCAGCAATCTTATCATCAACAAGCTGATTCTCTATAGATGTTTTATCAACTGTTACAGCTATATCCTCATATTTCCCAAGCTGTACATAATCATTAACATTATAATCGTATTTTACTTCAATCTCTTTATTACATGCAGTTGCCATAAGCATTGTTGCTGATAATAAAACTATTGATGCTTTTCTTAAAAAACTTTTTCTCACAATAAACCTCCGCTCTTACTTCTTTATACAGAAGTAAAAAATTGACTTTCATACTATATCACATAAAAGAGATTTTATCCATATCTGTTCATATTAGTTCACAGAAATATCATACATTTTAAAAAGAAAAGACTGCCGCTTTCACGACAGCCTATTATCTCTATGATATATAATATATAATCAATTATGCAAGCTTAGACTTAGCAACCTCTGCGAGCTTAGCAAATCCTTCTGCATCGTTAACAGCCATCTCAGATAATACCTTTCTATTAAGATCGATATTAGCTAACTTAAGACCATACATGAACTTGCTGTATGAAAGTCCGTTAATTCTTGCAGCAGCATTGATTCTGGCAATCCATAACTGTCTGAACTGTCTCTTCTTCTGCTTTCTGCCCTTATAACTCTCTGTAAGAGCTCTCATAACTGACTGCTTAGCAACTCTGTACTGCTTAGATCTTGCTCCTCTATAACCCTTAGCGAGCTTTAATACTCTGTTATGCTTCTTCTTTGCGTTTAATCCGCCTTTAATTCTTGCCATTTTATAAATTCCTCCTTAAACTATATCTCTAAATAAATGTTGTTATACCATTAATCTTAGAGATAAGGCATAATCTTCTTCATTGTCTTAACATTAGTTGCGTCAGTCATAGCTGCCTGTCTAAGATTTCTCTTTCTCTTAGCTGACTTCTTTGTAAGAATATGGCTCTTGTATGCCTTCATTCTCTTTAACTTACCTGTTCCAGTTACTTTAAAACGCTTTGCAGCTGCTCTTTTTGTCTTTACCTTTGGCATAATAATCCTCCTAAAAATGTCTGTTAGTTGTTATTTATTTTAACGTTTTTCAGTTAAAAACATCATCATGCTCCTGCCTTCCATCTTAGGAGCCTTCTCAATTACAGCTATATCGCTAAGCTTTTCTGCAAAATCCTCTAATATATGCTTAGTAGAGTCGATATGAGCCATTTCTCTTCCTCTGAATCTTAATGATACTTTAACCTTGTTACCTTTCTCAATGAACTTTCTTGCTGAGTTACACTTAGTATTAAGGTCATTGACATCGATGTTAGGTGATAAACGAACTTCTTTGACTTCTATTGTTCCCCTAAGTACAGCGGAACCGGCGGACTTTGCTAAACTTCCGACTTTTGATAAGCCGGAATGTAAAGCAGAAAGCGACGTACTGGCTACCTTTTTTCCCTGCGGAGCTGTTCGTACTTGAACTTGCCATAATCTACAATTCTGCATACAGGTGGATTAGCTGATGGCGAAACCATTACCAAATCTACTCCTGCATCCTTAGCCATGTTTAAAGCATCTCTTAATGCCATAACTCCAAGCTGCTGTCCTTCTTCTCCAATAACACGAACCTCTTTGCATCTGATCTGTTCGTTAATCATTAACTCGTTAATAGCGGTACACCCCCATATAAAAAATTAAAGTGAATAGCTCAGCTATCCACTTTCTTTAATCAAAACACAATCCTATATTATGTGTAATTCTTAAATATCAACCCGAGTCGCCCTATGCGCTGAGGTGAGAGTGGATACTCTGCTTTGCTTTGCAACTATTGCATGATATCATCCTTAACAATATATGTCAACCCCATTATTAAAATTTATTCGCAAAATTTATTACAATGCAATTAATCTTATATCTTGGAATATCACTTCATTAATGATATTATAATACAGAAAATAAATCAAGAAAGGATCTGACATTTATGAAAGATTTTCTTATATCAACTGACACAACTGCCGATTTACCTGCAAGTTATGTTAAAGAAAACAACATTGATATCCACACTCTCTTTTATGCATTTGGTGAAGTAATCTACGGAACAGATAACATTATGCCTGAGAAGGAATTCTTTGACCGCATGCGTAATGGCGATATGCCAACAACTATGGCATGTAACCCGCAGGATTGTAAGACAATATTTGAAAAGCGTGTCAATGAGGGCTTTGATATTCTTCACATTGCATTTTCATCTGCACTTTCAAGCAGTTACAATAACGCCTGCATAGCAGCCAATGAAGTTATGGAAGAACATCCAGAAGCTAGAATCGTTGTAGTAGATTCATTAGCTGCTTCAATGGGTGAAGGTCTTATCGTGTATAAAGCTGTTGAGATGAAGAAATCAGGAAAATCTATGGACGAAATAATAGATTTTGTCAACAATCATAAGCTTAATGTAGTACATAATTTTACGGTTGATGACCTTAACCACTTATACAGAGGAGGTCGTGTTTCTAAGACTACTGCCATTATCGGTACGCTTGCCAACATCAAGCCAATCCTTCATGTAGATAATGAAGGCAGACTTATTAATATTGGAAAAGTCCGTGGCAGAAAGAAATCACTTATTGCTTTAGTTGACCGTATGGAGGAACATATTGGTTCATACAAGGATAAGAATGATGTTGTATTCATCAGTCATGGTGACTGCTTACAAGATGCACAGTTCGTAGCAGGTCTTGTTAAAGAAAGATTCGGCATAGATAACATATGGATTAATTATATATGTCCTACAATCGGAACACATTCCGGTCCTGGAACAGTTGCACTCTTCTTTATGGGTGAATCAAGATAATATACACGCAAAACTGGCAGAGTGTTTACCACCCTGCCAGTTTTGTTATATGTTCTACCAATGTATTCACATCCACAGGCTTAGATATAAGTCCGTTCATGCCTGCCTTTTGCAGCATACCTATATCTGTTTCAAAACCATCTGCTGTCATTGCAATTATTGGCACTTCCATACATTTTCCATTCTTAGTCCTTATAATCTTAGTGGTCTCTATGCCATCCATTCCCGGCATTCTCATGTCCATAAGAACTACATCTATGTCGTCCGCCTGTTCACTTTCAAGCAGTTCAATCGCCGAACTGCCATCTTCTGCCTCATAAACTGTTATATCCTCGTCTTCAAGAATATCTTTTACAAGTTCCCTGTTAAAATCGTTATCATCAACTATCAGGACACATTTATCCATTCTGTTCTCTCCTAATTTAACACTTACTAAAGTACGTTATTCTCTCTTATTTCTGAAACAAGCTTTCTTCTGTATGCCCTGCAGCCATTTTCATTCCAATATTTTCTCTTTTCAACCTTAATAACTTCAAATGTTGTATGGAATATATCTGTCTTATAGCTTGTATAAGGCTCTCTTCCCGGATAAAATACTGTTATCGAATCTGCACATTCATCTATCTTAAGGCCGTAATCCTTAGCAAATTTTCGTGATTCATAAGGGCTTCTTATCATCTTGATATGTGCATAATAACCCACAAGATAAGCGAAATAGTTCATATCAAATTTATCAAGCCATCTGCCATCACTTGCCATAAATACTATAACAGGGAATGCTCTTTCTTCATCTGCAATCAATGTTGTAAGATCATCGTAATCCTTGCTGTCCTCAACGTATCTTACAGACTCCCTCATTCTTTCCACATCAACAATTCCTATATTGTCTGCGATCTCTCCAAAGAATTAGGTCTTGAGAACAGAACATTTTCATTATCTCTGTATCTGTCTGATGGCTCTGCATATCTGTTAGATACCGTGAATTTCAGTCTGTCACCTTCCCTGCATATAACCGCTTCAGATATCCATACTCTTGTTGGTATCTTAGTATCAAGATGTGTAGTTTTTTCAGAAAAATACACATTATCTGCATCATACGAAAGATTAACTGAATATCCAGGCTCTGCATTAACATAAGTTTCTGCACTCTCAGGTAAATCTGTGAATACATCCTCATATCTTGACTTAACCCACGAATATATGTACCCTGTGGCTTTTCTGAAAGCATCAGGCATTGCAAGATTGCTTAAGTCGATATATGTATCAGCCTTGAATACCATATAAGAACCAAGCTGTTTAAACGGCTCAAACCTTCTTCTCTTGGCAACGCTTTCTGTCTCCTGTTTCTTCTCATGTTCTATCCTTGCAAACGCTTCTTTGAGTCTCTCATCCTCAGGTCCTATCTGATTAACTATCTTAACAATATTATTAACAGTAATCTCCGGACCTTTATCTCCTGTATTATCCCACAACTGTCTTAGTAACGGTTCTCTTTTAAATTTATAAAACTTCTTGGCAAGTTCTGTATCTTCATCAAATATCTCTTCAATATATGGATGCAGCGGTTCTCTTGTAAACTTCAGTCTGTAATGGCACCTTAACATATAGTTCCATTTTCTATCCTTATAATGCTGATGCCCAAGATCCTCTAACAGTTTAACTATTGAATCATCACATAATTCAAGAGTTGCAAGAATACTGTTCATCTTTCTTGCAAGTGCTTCATTACCCGTGCCAAAAGCTGAGCCTTTATATCTCATATCATGTTCAATCTCATGCCAGCCCTCAAAAGAATTAGTTCTTACCTGTATCTCAAATGTATCATCCACATAATCTCCAAGCTCCGGATTAACAATGGTCTTGCTAAGATATCCCGGCAGCTTGAATATTCCGTTAATCTTCATTGCCCTGAACTCATATTCATTAGCCTCTGTTGTATTCCACACGCCCGGCATAGAGAATATTGTATCAAGAAAATTCTTAACAATCTCAACATCATCCGCATAATACAGAATAATTCTTATTCCTATAAGATCCTGCATCTTCTTATCCTGATTCTCTGTCCCCGGTCTTCTGTAGTCCTTTAATATAAGTTTATCAAGCATTGAATCAGGAGCTTTCACCCTGTATGCAACCCTGTAATAGAATCCTGCTTTCTTAAGCTTTTCTTCTATAATACTTAGCAGATCATCCTTAACAATATCCGGAACATATATCTTTTCTACATTTTCTTTAGTAAATAATTCATTAACTTCATTCATACCCTAACCTCTGATTCCAGCTACTTTGGCAAACTGTGTCTCCACTCTTGCCCTTAAGCGGTTTTTTATTCCCTCTGTTGTAAATGCAGCTTCAACACCATTCATTATCAGTTGCTTAACATCTTTCTTCTCCATATTGAATGTATCTGCAACCAATGCAAGTTCCCTAGCCTCTGTTGTGTTAGAAACCATCATATTATCCGTATTAACAGTAACTTTTATCCCCTTATTCATAAGCTGCTGTATCGGATAATTTTCTATTGTCTCGTATATTTTAGTATTCAGATTGCTTGTCGGACATAATTCCAATGCAGTCTCTCTGTCTGCAAGCTCCTGCATAATTAAAGGATTCTCTGTACATCTTACGCCATGTCCTATTCTTACAGCCTGAAAATTCAATGCACATTCAACACTTTCTGCTCCGGCCGCCTCACCTGCGTGAATAGTAAACGGAACGCCTCTCTGAACGGCATCTCTGAATACATCTGCAAATGTATCTGTTGCATAAAGTCCTTCTGCCCCTGCAAGGTCTGCCGCCACAACGCCTCTTCCCCTTTTGGCATATAATGCAGCAAGTCTTACTGTCTCCATATTAGCATCCTTATTATCATCCGAACGCATACAACATAATATAAGATTGTGACAGGAATATGACTTCCAGTACTTTCTTGATTCATCAAGTCCCTCACATGCTGCTTCAACAATCTCCTGCTGTGACAATCCTTTTCTTGTATGAAGCTGTGGTGCAAATCTTATCTCGCTGTATATTACTCCCTGTTCTTCCTGCTCTTTAACAAGCTGACACACACTATATTTAACAGCCTCACGCGTCTGCAAAAGCTGAAGTGGAAATTCGAACTTTTCAAGGTATTCATTAAGATTTTTACAATCTGATGACACACTCTCAGCTTCGCTGACAATTCTGCATCATCACCTGCTTCTATATTCTGCATACCACAAAGATGTCTTACAGATTCAAGCGACAGTGAACCATCAAGATGTACATGCAAGTCTGTAAGGCAATTCAGTTTTTCTATCCATTCTATATTGCTTATATTCAAAAAAACACCCTCTAACATAATAATATCTACATACACTTTCTACATTTTAAACTGCATTCAGTTTATTTGCAACAGTGATAAGGCTTTACATCCATATTTTACCAAGTATTATGATAAATTTTATGATTAATTTATATTCAGCACATTTGCATTAAATATATATGCGTGTTATAATTCATATATCAATATCGTTATAAGTAATCGGGGGATATAATTATGTCAGTTATTCATGAATCAGCAGAAAACTATCTTGAGTCAATATTAATGTTAAGTAAAAAGCTTCCTGAGGTTTCAAGAAATCAAGCGTCAGTATTGCAATGAAGAATCTGAGGGAATCTAATCATATAACGGTAACTAAAGAAGGTTACATATATCTTACAGAATCAGGTAAAGAGATTGCTGAGATGATATATGAGCGTCACCAGCTCCTTACATCATGGCTCATAAGACTTGGTGTTGATCCTAAGGTTGCTGAAGAAGATGCCTGCCGTATCGAACATGATATAAGCAAGGAATCATTCAACGCTATTAAGAAAGCTATATCTTAATTTTTCTCATATAATTTCCTTCTCGGAAAGAGCCATACCGGATTATCCGGCATGGCTCTTTCTATTTTACATATTCTTTTTATCCAGCAAATTCCTGTGCCCAGTAATAACTGTACTTTCCTGCACCACAGCCTGAATTACTATAACCCAGCCCCATTTTTGTATACTCCGGACTTAATATATTAGCCTTGTGTCCTGATGAACTAAGCCATGATTTCATAACATCTTCAGGAGTTGCCTGACCTGCCGCAATATTCTCACCACATGCATTCTGCCATTCAACATTACATATATCATACACTTCAAAGCAGCTATTACCATTCGGTCTTTTATGTTCAAACACACCTGTACAATCCATCTCTATAGCTCTCATATTAGCTGCATTACACAATGCTTCGTCTAATACAAGTGGAGCTACACCAACATTAGTTCTCTCAATATTAACAAGTCTTAAAACTTCATTGGCATATGTGCTATATGTAACTGTGTTAATCTGTGCACGCGCAAGCAGGTTATAATCAGAATTAACATCTTCACTTGCAGACGGAATATCTGTTTCTTCGCTATTATCCGATGAATCTCCGTCACCATATGATTCCCCATCACTATTCTGGTAATCATCTCCCGAACCACTGTCTCCCCATGATTCCTGTCCGGAATTATTCTCATAACCACCTGCCTGTGACAAATCATCAAAAGCCTGTTGTTCTGATGCCTCTGTATTACCAGCAATATCACTATCTGTCAGGTTATTCTCTTCACTGGTTACTTCCTGTGTAAAATCCACGGTTTCTTTATCTGCTGTCTTAACATTATTACCATCAGTTTTGGTTTCTCCATTGACAACGGTTCTTACTGTAGTCTGTGTCTCTACAGTATTGTCAGAATTCTTCCCATTAGCATTATTGTATGCACTGCCACAGCTTGTAAGCAGTCCTCCAATAATGACTGCCGTCATTAATACAGCTGCATTTTTTCTTCTCATAATTGTATACCCCTGTTTCCTCTCTACAACAGCAATGCTGCTATTTAGAATAATAACACAATGTCATATATTTTACCATATATCTTTTTTACCATTTATTACCATATCAGCCTATATAATTACCATATTTTACCATTACAACCACTAATATCAGACTTATAAAATGTTATTTTTCTTATAGTGGATTTGCAATCAGATAAACTATGGAGGAATATCATAACAGAATCCGTGAATTACGCGAGGAAAAACATATAACACAGGTAAGATTAAGCACCGAGCTTGGAGTTGCCCAGGAAACAATAAGTGCATACGAACAAGGAAGGCATCTTCCAAGTGTCTCATCTCTTATGAAATTAAGCAGTATATTAGATGCAAGCATGGATTACATAATGATGAAATCTGATGTCAGAAATATGATTCAGGTTCAGTCTTTATCCGACAACGAGACAAGATTATTAGGCTACTATAAGAAGCTTAATGCTTCAGGAAAGGAAAAGGCTCTTTCATATATTGAAGGCCTTAATGACGGTTTAAGGTCAGGCTGCAAATAATTTCATTAAACACATTAAGCCCCCGGACGCAATCTTGTCCGAGGGCTTATTATTTCTGTTCCAATATCTTATTTTTCAAGATATCCTGTGTATTCTGCTGTTCTTAATATATCATTAGCTCTTGCTATCTGTTCCTTATCAGGTGGCATTACATCAGAAAGTGTATACGGAATTCCTAATTCCTCCCACTTAAATACTCCAAGTGTATGATATGGAAGCACTTCAAATCTCTTAACAGTCTTTAAACTGGCAACAAAATCCCTTAACTGCTCAAGGTCTTCCTGTGCGTCTGTCACTCCCGGAACAAGAACATGTCTTATCCACATATCCTTATCATGGTCAGAAAGATACTTTGCAAGGTCAAGGATGTTCTTATTAGTCCAGCCTGTAAGGTCCTTGTGCTTCTCATCATTAATCTCCTTAATATCAAGAAGAAAAAGGTCTGTAACAGCCATCAGCCTGTCAAACTTTTCCAGATATTCCGGCTCCATCTTAAAAGGATTACCTGATGTATCAAGAGTTGTGTGCACACCATTCTTTTTCGCAATTTCAAAAAGCTCTGTCACAAATTCCATCTGAAGAAGCGCCTCTCCACCACTTACAGTGATTCCGCCCCCATTCTTCCAGTAATTTCTGTAACGGTAAGCTTTATCGAACACTTCCTGCGCTGTCTCTAATGTTCCGCCTTCTTCTTTCCATGTCTCAGGATTATGACAATATCTGCATCTCATATGACAGCCCTTAAGAAATACAATATATCTTACCCCTGGTCCATCAACTGAACCAAAGCTTTCTACCTGATGAATTCTACCTTTAATACTTTCATTCATAGCATTTTCCTCTTCCATAATTATTACTTTATAAATGTATTATCACTTAATAACGATAATTTACTCCAAAAATGTCTACATTTTATAAAAACATATATTTGGTGCATTAAATATAACATATCCCCTATATATTGTCAGTTCGAATTGCTTATGTTCGCATAAAAAAGCAAAATGTAGACCTTTTTATCTCCATTTATCTGCTTTATAGCGCATTCTTTCCAGCTTATTTATCTCGTAACATTTTTCACACATGCCAAATCTATGATTCCATTCCAGTCTCTTCCCACAGCGTTTACATTTGTTGAAGAATTCACCATTAGTAAGTTCTCTTACTATGCATTCTGATATCTCCTCTTTAAGCATTCTGATACGCTCATCATATTCTGATATATTAAGAGCATTACAGTATGAATTAAGCAGATCCATCTTCTTATACAACTGTTCAAGGTCATCCAGCTTCATGGCTTCTATATCTTCAGATTCAGTATCTACATAATACCACATCCTGCTTACCGGTTCACCGTCAGCTGTCATATCAACAAGATCCTGCCACAAATATTTAAGTTTCTCGCTATTCTCGTCAAATGGAATGTTAATAAGACTGTATTCAAGATCTTTATTAATCTTCTCACCATGCTTTTTCTCAATATATTCAGCAAGTTTAATCCTGTTCTTTAAGTCAGCAACTGAAAAGCATTTCTTTTCAATCGTCTTTAACCATATCTTAAATATCTCTGAAAGGCTGTATGGCATATCCAGGACTTTTCTTGGCGGCTGTATAACGCAGCTTGTTATCTGCTCATATCTTCCATGAAGCAGTTCACCTATCTGATTCCTGTCCTCTATTGAGTTGACATACCCCTGGTCATACATGCCCTTTCTTCCTGCTCTTCCGGCAATCTGCTTAACCTCACTCATGTTAAGAAGTCTTTTGGATTTACCATCGAATTTTTTCGACTCAGTAAATATTATTCTTCTTATAGGAAGATTTACTCCCATTCCAATAGCATCTGTACATACTACAATTCTGCTCTCTCCATTTAAGAATCTGGCAACCTCTGCCTTTCGCACACTGTATGGAAGTGAACCGTATATAACACTTACTTTATAGCCTTCCTTCTTTAGAAGGGTTGCAAGCATAAGAACTTTTCTACGTGAAAATGCTACTAAAGCATCTCCATCCCGTATATCATCCGGAAATATGAAATCATGGTCTTCAACAATAAGTCTTGAATTCCTTTTATGTCTTATATCCGTATACGTATCTCCACACATTTTTATAAGCATTTTAACAATATGTATTGCATTCGGTGACATGCATACATGTACAACATCAGCATTGACGCCAAGAATTGCCTCTGTCCACGCCCAGCCTCTGTCTGAGTCGGCTACCATCTGTGCCTCATCTATTACACAGACATCAAAATGTCTGCTCATATCCATTTTCTCAACTGTACAGGATAAATGCTTTGCACCATCTTATATCCTTCTCCTCGCCTGTCGTCAACGAACAGTTAATTCCTCTTGCAAGACTCATCTCCTGAATCTCAAGTGCAAGAAGTCTCAGAGGAGCGAGATACATTCCTGAACCGGCATTATAAAAATCTTCTAGTGCATCATGTGTCTTTCCTGTATTAGTCTCTCCTATATGAAGTATGAAATGTCTCTTTATATTTCTGGCTTCAGGATACAGCTGTGTTATATCCTCAGGAATACTCTCCATTAATGCAGTCTTTATCTTAAGTTCTTTAAGACTTGCTAAATCTTTAGGTACGAATTTCTTCTTTTTCTTTTTATAGTAATATCTAGCCATTTATTTTCCTATTGTTTTCTGAAATATAAACAAAAAGCATGACAATACATAAAACATTACATATTGTCACGCTTCTTTCTGTAAGGTCAGTCTGATTATTTAGCTGCTGCAGGATTATTCTTCTTAGTAGCAATCTCATCCTTAAGCATTGCAACAAATTCGTCCTTAGATACTGTAGTTGACTTCTGCTCTCCGTGAAGTCTGTAACTTACAGTTCCATCTGCTGCTTCATTCTTACCAAGTACAATAAGGTAAGGAATCTTCTTAACCTGAGCTTCTCTTACTCTGTATCCAAGCTTTTCTGCTCTCTCATCAATCTCAACTCTGATTCCATTATCTGCAAGATAATCATAGAGACCATGTGCATAAGCATTTAACTCTTCATCTTCATTCTTAACCGGAAGAATTGTAGCCTGTACAGGAGCAAGCCATAATGGAAGGTTACCCTTTGTCTCCTCAAGTATATAAGCCATAAATCTGTCAAGAGAACCAAGGATAGCTCTGTGAAGAACTACAGGTGTCTTTCTCTGTCCATCTTTATCAATGTATGTTAAGTTGAACTTAGATGGAAGACAGAAATCAAGCTGGCATGTTGATAAAGTATATTCATTACCGATAGCAGGCTTAACATTAACATCAAGCTTAGGTCCGTAGAATGCAGCCTCTCCGATTTCCTCTGTATACTCAATTCCGATATCATTAAGAACCTTTCTTAATGCGTTCTCAGCATTGTTCCACATTTCATCATCATCATGATACTTTACCTTATCCTCTGGATCTCTTAATGAGAGAACACAGCGGTAATCTGTAATATTGAAATCCTTGTATGTCTCAAATATAAGGTCTACAACCTTGGCAAATTCTGACTCAATCTGCTCCGGTGTTACGAAAAGGTGGGCATCATTCTGGCAGAAATGTCTTCCTCTCTCAATACCCTTTAATGTTCCACTTGCCTCAAATCTGAAGTCATGTGCAATCTCACCGATTCTTATAGGAAGATCCTTGTAAGAATGCATTTTGTTAGCATATATCATCATGTGGTGAGGACAGTTCATTGGTCTTAATACAAATGATTCGCCTTCAACTTCCATAGCCGGGAACATGTTTTCCTTGTAATGATCCCAGTGACCTGATGTCTTGTAAAGATTAACTGTACCAACACATGGTGTCATTACATGAAGGTATCCAAGCTTTCTTTCCTTGTCCTTAATGTAATTCTCAAGCTCCTGCCATACTGTATATCCCTTTGGTAAGAACATTGGAAGTCCACGGCCAATTAAGTCATCTGACATGAAAAGTTCCATTTCCTTGCCAATCTTTCTGTGGTCACGTTCCTTTGCCTCTTCAAGAAGCTTAAGATGCTCTTCAAGTTCCTCTGCTGTTGGGAAACATACACCATATATTCTCTGCATTACATGATTGCTGGCATCTCCCTTCCAGTATACACCAGAATATTTAACAAGCTTGAAGTTCTTGCAGAGCTTAGTATTATCAACATGAGGTCCGCGACAGAGGTCTGTGAAATCGCCCTGGTCATAAACTGTGATATTGCCATCTTCAAGACCGCTTATAAGGTCAAGCTTATACATATCATCCTTGAACATCTCAAGTGCTTCTTCCTTAGAAACTTCTCTTCTGTATATCTTCTTGCCTTCCTTGCAGATTTTCTTCATCTCTTTTTCGATAGCTTCAATAGCTTCGTCATTGATTACATTATCTCCAAGGTCTATATCATAATAGAATCCCTCTTTAACTACTGGTCCAACCCAGAACTTAGCATGTGGATACAAATGCTTAACTGCCTGTGCCATAACATGTGCACATGAATGATTAAGAGTATTCAGTCTTTCATCTTCCTTAAAATTAACCATGATAAATCTCCTTTTGTGTTAATATTTTTGTTCCTATTCTCATCGCTGCTTGCGCTCGTAGCTCATGTTCCAGAGCTTCGCTCTGTCACTGTCGCGGTGCTCCTCGAATATCCATGCAAAGGCCACACCCTGTGCAAGCACAGTTGTTGACTTTCCCTGTATATTCTCATCGCTACTCGCGCAAAAAAGCCCCTTATACAGTGGCTTTCCAGCTTGCTGTATAAGGGGCGAATATTCAATCCGCGGTTCCACCCTTATTATTCTCTCAATCAGGAGAACATCTCATTATGATTATAACGGAATCACCGTGCCGTATTGGGGCCGCTCAGAGGTGGTTTTCCCATATCCGTATTCTAAAGCACTTCCACCATATATGCTTCTCTCTGTAGAACCGTAACATAGTACTCTTCTCGTCAACACTTTAGTAAGAAGTATATTTCAAATTTTACATAATGTCAACCTGTTAATCATTGATTTTTGTATTTAAAAATGCTATTATTTTTATATTAATTTTCGAACAATTTAATATTATTTTTAGGGAGGAACTAATGGATAAATTACATTCACACAACTATCTTATTGTTTTAGTTGGAACAATTGCATTATCAGTTATGACATTTTTTTCAGAAGGGATTAATATCCGTGCATTTATCGGAATTGGCATAATGCTTGCCAGTCTTATTGCTGCTGGTATTGGTAAGTTCTTAATTCAGAATCATTTTATTAAAGCTTTGCTTATTAATCTTACGCCTTCAATTGCTACATTTGTATATGCTTTTGTTTTAGGCGGCAACTCAGTTGCATTTCTTGCCAATTTTGTATTTCTATCAATGATGGCATTATATTTTGATAAGAAGTACATTATATATTACTCTGTTCCTGTTGCTAATATTGCACTTATATGTGCCATATTTTTCCCATTCGTTATTGATGGGGCTAATTACGACAGAGTAGATGCCTTTACAAAGGTATTTCTTTTTGACCTTGTTGCTGTTGTTTTATACAAAGCTGTTGACAGAGGACGCGATCTCCTTTCTCAGAGCGAAGAAACACTATCTACTATTAACAACAACTCACATGCAGCAAATGACATAGCCATTAATCTTAATTCAGCTATCGAAAATTGTAAAAACGGTCTTGATAACTTATCTGAACAGGCAACTAAGGTAAATGAAGCTGCTTCTCAGATGAATACCGTTATTGACGATACAACCAATGCAACTATATCTGTTACTGAGAAAATTCAGGATGCAACCGATGAAATCAATAAGAATTATGAGCTTTCCAAAGAGCTTGATGCTGGCTTCGAAAAAGTTGATACATCAGTCAGAGCCGGTAATAACGAAGTAAATGTTGTTAAAAACACTCTTTCGGAGATGACAGAAACTGTTGGCTCTGCCAGAGGAGCTATGTCTGAGCTTATGAACGAGATGTCTAAGATTACTTCTATTCTTGAAGAAATCAATGCAATTGCAGCCCAAACTAATCTTCTTTCTCTTAATGCCTCAATTGAAGCCGCAAGAGCCGGTGAACATGGTAAAGGATTTGCTGTAGTTGCAGATGAAATCCGTCATCTTTCTGAACAAAGTTCAGAAGCTGCAGACAATATCCACAAAATCATTAACGGTCTTTCAGGTATGACAGATGAAGTTTCTAACCGCGTGAATGCAGGTGCTGAATCAGCTAATGATGTTGTTTCCAAGATGGACACTCTTGTCAATGTCCTCACCGGAATCAATGATTCAACAGAAGTTGCACACGATCTTGTAAGGGAACAGTATAAGGTAATCGAATCTGTCAGGACAGCTTTTGACAGCGTTAACTCAGACATTCAGACGCTTGTTGCTACCTCTGAAGAGAACGCTGCAATGATATCTAATATTTCAGAGAGCATCCGCCAGCAGGAAGAAGCCGTTTCGAATGTTGACGATGGCATCGAGCATGTCTTAAAGCTTTCTGGTGAATTGAAAGAACATTTTAATTAATATGCATATAAAAAGTGGCAGTCTTTAGAAATACCTGAAGTCCTGCCACTATTTTTAACATAAACCTATCTTTTTATCCAATCTAGTTTCTCCAATTAAGTTCCCCAAATCAAGAAAGCTTCATATCTCCATCTTTAACCCAGCCAATCTTTTTAAGAAGCATATTAATAAGCGGACATATCACTGCCGGAAGAATGAATGATATAAGTATCAATCCAGCCCAGTCAAATCCTGTAATTGCAGTCTTTGTTCCATTAGCAATATCAGTTACCCAACCAGAATATACACCAATCTGTCCAACAAATCCGCAAGTTCCCATACCAGATGATACCGGAGTGCCATTCATCTGCAGCTTGAACAGGCATGTTGCCATAGGACCTGTAATTGCAGATGTAACTATCGGTGCAATCCATATTTTCGGATTCTTAATTATATTTCCCATCTGAAGCATAGATGTACCAATTCCCTGAGAAACAAGTCCACCCCAGCGGTTCTCCTTAAATGACATAACTGCAAATCCAACCATCTGACAACAGCATCCAATCGTCGCTGCTCCGGCGGCAACACCTGTTATTCCCAT
>OGLO01000195.1_pt1 | contig 18729 bp, 16 predicted proteins | sample 1572891 | NCBI WGS metagenome assembly OGLO01 (sample SAMEA2581999, study PRJEB24529) | metagenome | biome: Human gut stool | place: China | collected 2011
TCCATTGCCTCTTTGCCCGGAGCACCGACTGTCAGACGTTTATTGACGCATGTTTCCATAGAGATCGCATCATAAATATCCTCCTCGAATACCGGACTGATCGCTTTTAATTCCTCTAAACTCATATCATCGATCGGGATCTTTTTATCGAGGCAGTAAAGCACGATACGTCCGACGATTCCATGTGCATCACGGAATGGAACACCGTGGTTTACCAGGTAATCAGCCGCATCTGTGGCATTCGTAAATCCATGATTTGCGGACTGGCGCATTCTGTCTTTGTTAAAGCGCATGGTGGCAAGCATGCCGTTGAACAAAGCGACACAGCCTTTTACCGTATCCATTGCATCAAAAGAAAGCTCTTTGTCCTCCTGCATATCTTTATTGTATGCAAGCGGGATTCCCTTCATGGTTGTGAGCAGTGACATCAATGCACCGTAGACACGTCCTGTCTTACCACGCACTAACTCTGCGATATCCGGGTTTTTCTTCTGCGGCATGATACTGCTTCCTGTGCTGTATGCATCATCGATTTCCACAAACTGGTATTCATTGGAGTTCCAGATAATGACTTCCTCGGAAAAACGGGAAAGGTGCATCATGATCGTCGCACATGCAGATAAGAACTCGATCAGGTAATCACGGTCCGACACACCGTCCATACTGTTTAAGGTCGGTCCGTAAAAACCGAGCAGCTCTGCAGTATATTCACGATCCAACGGATAGGTCGTGCCAGCAAGTGCACCAGAACCGAGCGGACAGTAATTCATGCGCTCATAAATATCATGCAGACGCAGACGGTCACGCTTAAACATCTCAAAGTAAGCACCCATATGATGTGCCAATGTGATCGGCTGTGCTTTCTGCAGATGGGTAAAGCCCGGCATGATCGTCTCTGTATTTTCTTCCATAATATGTAAGATTGTAGTCAGAAGTTCTTTTAGCAGTCCGTCCACCGCGAGCACCTCGTCCCTGGTATAAAGACGCATATCAAGTGCTACCTGGTCGTTACGGCTGCGTCCGGTATGCAGTTTTTTACCAGTATCTCCAAGACGGTCGATCAGATTTGCCTCCACAAAACTGTGAATATCCTCATATTCCGATGTGATCTCTAATTTTCCGCTCTCCACATCCTCCTTGATCTCCTGCAGTGTTGTGATGATGTCGTTCATCTCCTGCTCCGTTAAAATGCCCTGTTTTCCAAGCATTTTGACATGTGCAATGCTGCCCTCAATGTCCTGTTTATAAAACTTCTGGTCAAATGTGATAGACGCATTGAAATTATATACAAGCTGATCTGTTGCCTTTGTAAAGCGTCCTCCCCATAACTGTGCCATATCTAAATCCTCACTTTCCTTACATAAATTATCTTCCATTCTACATGAAGTGTCTTTTCGCCGCAAGTCCCTGTTGTATTTTTATACAGGAATTTATGCATTCCCAGCTGCCGCTTTTGCCGCGATCTGTGCATCCCGCTCCCGCTTTGAGAAAACACAGCCACAGTAATACTGGCGGTACATGCCATACTCCTCCGATAGTTCCACGGAACGCTTATAGCCATTCTTCTTTTTAAAATCAGAATTCAAATATGCGATCCCGTATTCTTCCGACAGACGGTTCCCGATCTCATTTAATTTTTCCGCATTTTTGAGCGGGCTGATAGATAATGTCGTCGTAAAATAATCCATGTGAAGTTCCTTTGCAAGCTCTGCCGATTCCCTAAGGCGCAGCTCATAACAGCGGAAGCAGCGTTCCCCGCCCTCTTTCACATCCTCTAAACCGCGCGCCATCTCATAAAAGTACTCTTTGTCATAGGTTCCCTCCACAAAAGAGATCGGATATTTTGCCGGAAGCCGCTCAATAAAATGCTGCTGTTCCGCCACACGCTTTGTATATTCTTCCTCCGGATAAATATTCGGATTATAATAAAAAACCGTAATTTTAAAATACTGGGACAGATACTCCAGACAATAAGAGCTGCACGGCGCACAGCAGCTATGCAGCAGCAGGGAAGGCACTCGCTCTTCGCGCTGATTTTTTTCAATGGTTTCCTCTAACATTTTCTGATAATTCTGCTTCAATCTTCTGCCTCCCATGACAATATTTCTTTTGCACGCGCCCTCCAGGTATGTCCGGCACAAAAGGTCTGATATGCATTTTCCCGGATTTCTGAACGGAGTTTTTCATTTTCCATCAGTTCCCCGGCAGCCTCGGAAAGCGAATCTATTTTTGCCAGCGAATAAAACATCATATCCTTGCGGTTTTTAAAATGCGCACACCGGTACGGATTCGAATCTGTCAGCACCACGGTACGGTTCGCCATCCCTGCGATTGCCCGGTCATGGACGCCCCGGTTAAAGATCGGCGAAACATCAAGCATGATCTGTTCTCTTGCAATCTTTTCAAAGGAAAGATCAAAGGTGACCGGCTTCTCGATCGTCCGGTATCTCTCATACGGTGTCTGGTATTTTTCCCATCCCTCGCCGACTAACTGAACCGGTATTTTCTTTTTCAAGAGTTCATCGAGTGCCGCTTTCCGGAAATAATCCCTGATATAAGCATCCGACGCATACATCGTATTCATAAAAAGTGCAAACTGCGCTTCGTCAAGCTCCATGTCATCTTCTTTTAAACATGCCGCAAATACTTCTTCCATTGGAAGTTCCGGCACCGCAATCCGCATTTCTATGATCCGCTTCATCATCCCGCAAAATGGCTCCGGTGCCGCCTTTACGATATCATATACTTTTTCCGGCGCATCATAAGTCCCCATAAAAAGGATATGATCTGCGGGATTTTTTTCGCCGTCAAATAAAGCGATGGTTGCGCCAAGCGGAAGCATATGTACGCTCTTTACCTGCGGATGATATTCTTTCACATAATCTGCCTGCCCCTCGTCAAGAACGATCGCATGAAAGTTTTTTGCCCGCGTCATCAGACAATTATAATGAAACAACGGATGATCCACGATATAATCATAAAACGGCCCGTCGATCAGGTCGATCACCGGTGTTCCGTCATCCATCGCAAGCCGTGGCAGCAAGGAATTAAAATCAAATACTGCACGATATTTTTTCCCAAAAAACGGAGAAAGCACGGCATCAAGATCATCCTGGGATGTAAATTCACAAACAGTAGTCTCATATCCCAGATCATCAAATGCCGCCGCAAGCTGATGTGCAAAAAAATTTCCGGACAAATAGCAGATCTCTCTGGAACAGAATACTAAAATCTTTTCCTGCGATTCCATCGGTCATTCCTCGATTCCAAACATTTCTGCACAGATGCGTTTTCCATGTTCCGTGCGGAAAATTTTGTTGTATGCATGCATCACAGCCTCTTTTGTCACGCCATCCTCATAGAGATTGACCAGAAAATCTGCCTCCACCAGTATCTGGTAATCCAGACCGTCAATCTGGTCATAAGTGTGGTGATGTCCGACCAGATAGGACACCCTCCGGATGATTTTTTCGTCAAAATGCAGTCTGCCAAGCATCTCCTCTGCCACTGCCGGCCCTTCCTGCTCCTGAAGCCTGCCGTTACTGCTTCCATACTTTTCCTCCGCCACTTTGATCCCGATATCATGTACATAGGCAGCCGCCTCGAGTGTCAGCAGTTCTTCCCCCCGCATGCCGGAAAGTTCCCCGATCAGCTTTGCATAGCTGTGTACCTTTGTAAAATGCTGGATTCTTTTGGGATCGTTCCTGTAATACTGTATCATTTCACAAAATAACTGATTTAAATTCATCTTTTTCCTCCTGTAAATACAAACGGACTCCTGCTAAAAATCTCCCCATAGCAAAAGTCCGTTTCCATACTCATCCCTTAATCTCTCACATAACGCAGGCATAAAATCCCGACCAAATATTCTACCACACACAGCACCATAAAAACAGTGGCTCCGGTGAGAACCCCGGCTATGATCTGAACGATCACAGCGATCGCATGCAGCCAGATCGGCACATCATGCAGGCAGCAGGCAATTCCAGTCTCTAATAATACGATCAGGCAGACTGGAACGACCGGCATATGCAGTGCAATGATTCCTGTCAGAATCACCGCAAGTGCTGCAACAATAGCTGCAAACAGCATCAGCATACTCTGATTCTCCGCAAACAGTGTTCCCAGTGTGCCTCCTATACTTTTTTTCCTGCGCTGTTTTATGGATACGCGCGGCTCCTCTTTTTTTACATAATTTTCAGGTTCACTCATACCTTAATCCCTCTCCTCTTTCTGCTATAATGTCATCCGGATAAATAATTCCATTTCCCTATGACATGCTGTCTTTCGTCATTATATCAATTTATAACAAAAAGAACAAGTAGTTTTCACTTTACCATATTCTATGACTCATTTACCAGTTTCCCCGTTATATGTTCCGGATTTAATTCCAGACATAACACACTCGACCCGCATTTTGAAAGTTCCACTTTCACATATTCCTTATCGTCAGTAAATTTATCACACATATTCGTGCATATCTGATTTATTGTGTCCTGATCTTCTACAAAGCGGACACGTCCGAACACAATAACGCTCTTTATATTCAGCGCCCAGTCATTTTCTTTCCGATAGCCTTTATCATAGACGCAGAAAGAAACCTTGTCACAATTTTTTATCGCATCTATTTTATGTCCCGATTTTGCACCGTGAAAATAAATTTTCCCGTTTTTTTCATTGTACCAATGAGTGACAGGCATACCATACGGATAACCATCGTCACCTAATACAGAAAGCACGCCTCTCGGTTCATTTTTCAAAATCTCCATACATTCTTCCTTGCTCAATTCCTGTTTAAATCTTCTCATTTTACGAAACATTGATATAGACTCTCTTTCTTTCATTTAATCATATAAACCATTTTTTCATTTTGAATGGCATCCTCACTGTCAGAATAATGTTACCACCAAAAGTGCCAGCAGACACAGGATTTCTCCGATCACCGCACTCCGGTACAAAAGCACATTTACCCGCACGATATCCTCCGCTTCCACCGGTCTTAAATCATCCCCGATAAATGGCTTTTTTACGATTTTTCCAAAATAGCTTGCATCCCCCGCCAGACGAAGATGCAGGGCACCTGCACAGGCTGCCTCGGTCTGGGCAGAGTTCGGACTTGCATGATTGTAACGGTCACGCTTAAAAATGCGCAGGGCATCTTTCCCGGAAAACTGTTTTCCCGGCCCATAGGCGGCTGCAATCATCAGCGCCGCACTGATCCGCGCCGGGATATAATTAACCACATCATCGAGTTTTGCTGCCGTCCTTCCAAAATTCAGGTAACGTTCATTCTTGTAGCCCACCATCGAGTCCATCGTGTTGACTGCCTTATATAAAAACCCTAACACCGGACCTCCGATCGCCAAACAGATCATCGGAGCAATCACACCGTCCGACGTATTTTCTGCTACTGTCTCCACAGCCGCTTTCGCGACCCCTGCCGCATCCAGATTTTGCGTATCGCGTCCGACGATCATTGCCACTGCATTTCTTGCGCCCGCAAGATCATCTGCCCGCAGACGTTCATACACTTTCATGCTCTCAACTTTCAGGCATTTCGTCGCAAGGATCTGATAGGTCATGATACTTTCTAAAATACAGCCTGCCACCGGCGCAATCGCATAAGCTCCCCACAGCAAAAGACCGCTCACCGCTCCAGTCGCAAGCAGTACAACGGTCACTAGCAAAATACCTGCGCGCCGTTCTTTTTTTTCATTTCTTATGCCTGTCACATCAAGCAGTCTATGATCCAGCGCTGCGATCAGATTTCCGATCAGGCGCACCGGATGATACAGCCAGTGCGGATCCCCGATCAGTAGATCCAGCAGAAATCCCGCCAGAAATGCTATCATATGATAATACATGTCTTTACTCTCCAAAAATTAATTTTTCATCACGCATGGAAATTGATGTCTCTTTTACCACCCCATTTGCGTCTACTGCATAGGACAGCGTACATTCGTATCCCTGTCCGCACCTGCACTGATAGTCAAAATAGGAACCCTGTCCATAACTGTCAAAAAGTGCCATAATCGTGCCGCCATGTACAATGCAGACAACCTTTTCCTGTACAGTTACCTGTTTTTCTAATTCCATCAGGCAATCCAACAGTCCCTCTTTACACCTTGTGATAAATTCTGCCCGGCTCTCTCCGCCCGGAAACGGCAGTGTGCCGCCACTGTCGATCCATCTCTGATAATCTTCATTTCCATTTAAATCAAAGTAAGTCTTTCCCTCAAAACTGCCAAAGTTCATTTCTTTCCATTTTTCTATGATCTGATAAGGCTGATCTTTATATAAAATCTCTTTTGTCTGTCTGCACCTTAGCATGGGACTCGTAAAAATAAGGTCTGCTGCAGGATAATTTTTCCTGTTGCGCAACAGCATTTCACATCTGTCCTCAGAAAGCGGTTCATCTGTCCAGCCAAGATAACTTTTTCTGCGGTTCGACGCTGTCTCTCCATGCCGGATAAATGCCATTGTTATTTTATTTTCTGTGCTATCCCGCATATCACACGCTCCACACTCTCCGAAGATTTTGCCAGAATGACCTGCATCCTTCCGACCTGCTCCCGGTACTCTCTTTCTTCTTTTAACATCGGCACCACACCGCATCCGACTTCATTGCAGATCACGATACAATCCGGGTTTTTCTTTATAAATGTTTCTGTGAGTTTTGGCACATCTGCCTGCTCTTTCACTTTTCTTCTTACCCACAGATGGAACTTATCTACTGCTTTTGCACCGAATAACTGCTCAAGTTCTGCGTTTTCGCCCGAAAAAATGTTGTTCTCTGATATATGATACGCTGTTTTTACATAATTGCGTTTTCCCTGTGCCACTCCACCTAAAACCAGTCTCATTTTACACCCTCTTTTTTTGTTATTCCTTTATCATCGTATAATTCCACATACCGCAGCTGCCACAACGATCACACACTCACACACTGTCACAAAATATCCTTCGGTATCCCCGGTAATACCTCCAAGTTCCTTTTTACATTTCTTATAATAATACAGAAAAGTAAGACCTGCGCCCACTAACACTGCCACTCCCGTCACTCCGTCTAAATACAGCATCAGCACTGCCACCGCTGCTGTCTGCAAAAACAGTGCGGTCTTTACGGCCCGCTCATGCGCTTTGCTCGTGAACATATACAAAAGTCCTTCTTTCTTTGCACCCGGAAAAGTCATCGCAGCAATACCGGAAAGACAGCGTGATAAGAAAAATCCGGCTGCCACGATCCCCGCCTGCCGTACTGCATCTATCTCTGAATATGCTCCGATATAAATCAGTTCATACAGCACCAGACAGATTACAGAAAAAGCACCTATATGCGAGTCCTTCAATATCTCAAGTTTTTTCTCTCTCGGCTGGTAAGAATGGAACGCATCCATCGTATCCATAAATCCATCCACATGAAATCCTCCGGTAACTGCAAGTGGAATGGCTGTGCCAATCATGGCAAATGCCACATTTCCAACCGAAAATTTTCCGCAGAACCACCACCAGAACATCGTGATACCGCCGATGGTCGCTCCAACCCACGGGAAAAAGCAGAATGCATACTTCATTTCTTTATCCTGCCAGGTAAACTGCGGCATCGGTATCTGTGAATACATGGAAAATGCAATGACCAGTGCTCTTAATGTTGTCATCATAATTTCTCCCCCTTTATAAAAATCGGGATTCCTGCCACAACCTCAATCACCGAATCCGCCATTTCTGCTAACTGTTGGTTGATCTGACCCAGATTTCTAATGTATTCCATCGTTTCCGGTTCATAGATAATTCCGTCCTCAAAGATCTGGTTTGTCACGATCACCAGATGTCCGGTCTGGTCTTTCAAGTGCCTGATCTGGCGGACGATATTTTCTACACAGTTTGCATTTATCTCATCACCGACAGTCTCCGGGAACATCTCATTCGCCACAAGGTTTGACATGCACTCCAATAAAGCCACGGGCATCCGTATTTTTCCATGCAGCCTGGCACATCCCTGTTCTAAAAATTCTGCCGTACATACTCTTCCATGTGATGTGTCACATGTCTGTTCCAAAGACTCTGACATGCATACCTGTGCAAACGCTTCATCCACCTTGACAGGACACTCAGCCGTTTGAAATCCTTTCCCGGCGCGAAGTTTTCTGTGCCGTTCCACACGGCGTACGCCCTCTTCTCCATAGACACGCATCGTCGCAAGATAATATAAGTCTCCTTTTCCCGCCAGCTTTACCGCCACACCTTCTGCATATTCCGACTTACCACTGCCGCTTGCGCCTGTCACTACAACCATCATACGTCTGTAAACCTCTTGTATGCTTCCACCCTAATATCTGAAAATGTTGTCCGGTTACCATAGACTGCATGTACCGTATCGAGCAGTCCAAACATCAGAACGGCACCGGTTCCCTCACCGAGCGCCAGACTGCCATCAATGACCGGATGTACACCAAGTTCCTGTAAGATCAGTGCCGCTGCCGGTTCCCTGCTTTTGTGGGAAGCGATCAGAAAATCCTTTACGCCCGGAACAAGACGTTCTGCCACAAGTGCTGCAACTGCACTGATCACACCGTCCAGCACAACCGGGACACCGTAAACTGCGCCCCCGATGCAGACACCGCACAGTCCTGCAATATCCAGTCCGCCGACCGAACACAGAATACGAAATACATCTTTGGAGTCAAACTGATATTTTTTCCGCGCCTCATCGATCACCGCAATCTTATGTAATAATCCCGCGTCACTGAGTCCTGCACCTTTTCCGGTAATCGCTGCCGTCTCACAGTTTAACAATGCCGCCGCCACTGCGCTGCTTGTCGTCGTGTTTCCAATTCCCATCTCCCCGGTTGCAAGCAGTGTCACACCATCCTCTTTGCACTTTTTTACACTGTCGATGCCAGCTTCGATCGCAGCCAATGCTTCCTCCTCCGTCATCGCCGGCTGTTTTAAAAAGTTTTTTGTACCCCTGCTCACCTTTTTATTCCAGACGCCTTCCGGTGTTTCTTCCGCTGCGATCCCGACGTCGATTGGAATGACTTTAGCATTCGCCTGTGCAGCCATAAGGCAGACAGAGCTTTTTCGTTTTCCCATGGATTCTGCAACCTGATATGTGACTTCCTGCCCGGACTGGCTGATGCCCTCCTCAACGATCCCGTTATCCGCACACATCACGATCACTGCCTTCTTTTGTAACGGCACCCTCTCGTCCCCTGTCACTGCACCGATCTGTGTAAATATCTTTTCAAAGATTCCCAGACCATCTAATGGTTTCGCTAAGGAATCCCAGTTTTCCTGTACCTTTTTTCGGATTTTCTCATCCGGTCTTCTGATACAGACATACCCCTGCAGCGTATTCAGAACACGGTTGGTATACTTAATCAAACCTGTTTTATCGATATAAATTTCAGAATTTACACTCTTTTCAAAGCTTTCATTTCCCTGATTCAGGTATCTTCCCATCCCGCTGCCTCCTGCGTACTTCTTTTTTCCGTTATCATTTATTATAGGGCAGTTTCCTGTGTTCAGCAATAAACAAATTTACTCCGTCAAATCGGTCCGTCCAGTCGCTGCTGTTCTCGCCTGTTGTGCGGTAACAAGCAGCATTACATCCCCATCATCCTATACACCGCATCCATATCCAGATACTCCCGCAGCGTCTCCGCCAATTTATCATACTGTGTCTCTTTAAATTCCTGATAATTCTGCTGAGTCACTGCCTCCATGGAAATTCCTTTCTTTGTGGCAAGTGCCTCAACGATCTTTGCAGCAATGCCATCTGCATCAAATACTCCATGAACGTAAGTACCATAAACATTACCTTCACAGATTCCATCTGCTTTTTGATTTTCAGCCTGATCTGTGATATGGCACAGATATTCATATCTTTTTTCCTGAAGCATTTCGGGCTTCTCACTCCGACCTAAATCCATCATAACCGTATCCATATCAATCTCGGCATGATCCGTCCTGCGGCTCGCTCCCATATGAATCTCATACCCCGTCAGCTTCACACCCGACAGCACAGACAGCACTCCGGTCAGTTCTTCAAATGTCCCGTCCACCTGCGTTCTCGTCTTTTCCTGTTCCATCTCTGTCTCCAGCGGCAAAAGTTCCATACCGCGCAGCATACCGCCCTCCTCGACACCATAAGGATCTGTGATGCACTCTCCCAACATCTGATATCCGCCGCAGATGCCAAAGATCACGGCATCCCGATTTTGCGCATGCTTTTTGATGGCAGCCTCCAGCCCGTTCTGGCGCATCCATTTTAAGTCGCCCATCGTATTTTTACTGCCGGGCAGGATGATCATATCCGGGTGATGCAGTTTTTCCAGCGTGTCCACATAGCGGACAGAAACGCCCTCGATCGATTCAAATACCATAAAATCCGTAAAATTGGAAATGCGTGGGAAACGTATGACCGCAATATCCACCGCTTTCTCCTCGTGTTCTGCAAACCGGTCTGACAGGCTGTCCTCATCCTCAAGGACTAAATGCATATAAGGCACGACCCCGGTAACCGGAATCCCACCTTTTTCTTCTAACATCTTTATGCCCGGGTCTAAGATTGATACATCGCCGCGAAACTTATTGATGATTAGCCCTTTGATGCGCTCCCGTTCTTTTTCTTCCAGTAAGACTAACGTGCCGATCAGCTGTGCAAACACACCACCGCGGTCGATATCACCAACAAGCAGTACCGGCGCATCTAAAAGTTCCGCAAGTCCCATATTGACAATATCATTTTCTTTGAGGTTGATCTCTGCCGGACTCCCGGCGCCCTCGATCACGATGATATCCGCCTGTTGTTCTAATGTATGATAAGCCTTTAAAATATCCGGGATCAGTTTCTTTTTATACGCAAAATAATCCCTCGCTTTCATATTTTCAAGCACTTCACCGTTTACAATGACCTGAGAACCGGTATCGTTGGTCGGCTTTAAAAGGATCGGATTCATACAGACCTGCGGTCTGATACCTGCCGCTTCCGCCTGCATGACCTGTGCGCGCCCCATCTCAAGTCCTTCCCCGGTAATATAAGAATTCAGTGCCATATTTTGTGATTTAAACGGTGCCACACGGTAGCCATCCTGTTTAAAAATGCGGCACAGACCTGCCACGATCAGGCTTTTCCCTGCATTTGACATTGTTCCCTGAATCATGATTTTTTTTGCCATAAACTTATTTCTCTTTCCTATGCTCTTACTCTCTGCGGCTGATCTCATCCCGCAGCAATGCGGTCATTTCCCGGTCTGCTTTTTCTAATCCGGCATCCTTTAAATTCTGCTGTAATTCATCCCATTTCGCATCAAAATCATCGGCTGGACTGACAACACACTCAATGAGTCCCTTCCACGATACATTATCTAACGCAACTAACATTTTTTCCAGTTCATCTGGCAGTGTCAGCGCCCACAATGGGGAATATGCATCTTTTGAAAATTCTTCTTTCTGTGGGAAAATATCGGTCAGCATGTCGACATTCCATGCTTTCAGTGCTTCTTTTTCCATCTCATCATAGCCTTCTTTTACCATTTCCCTTGAACTCTTACTATAGGAATTGCCCGTGGAATCAACCGACTGATTTCCATAACTTGGATATGGATAAACACGAAATCCCACACCTGTGCGCTCAGAATAATTGGTGTCTTTCCGGGACGCTTCAAGATCCTCCTCCGTAATGCACCGTTTTCCGTTTTCATCATAATAATAATCGACACCCTCAATCCCCCAGTTTAACAGGATCTGTGCCTCATCACTGCAGAGCCAGTCCAAAAACCTGACAGCCCGAACCGGATCTTTACAGCTTTTTGTAATACCAATCCCCCAGCCTACCGCAAGATTCTGCTGTTTTAAAGAAGGGCATTTCACGGATCGATCAATTGTGACCGGAAGCCCCGCATAGGTGTGCTCCTCCTGTCCATCTGCCCGCAGGGATATCTCAGCGCCTGTATAATCCCATTCCTCATCCAAAAGTCCAAGCACTCTTCCCTCTGCAACTTTTAAAACAAAATCCTCATGCGTCTGCGTCGCAAATTCAGGATCTAAAATGCCCTCATTGTACATTTCATTCAGCCATTTATAATATTCTTTCTGCCCGTCCGCTGCATGTTTATAATAAACTTCCTGTTTTTCATCATCCACGATCCACTGCCCGTTGTCTGCGGAACCATTCATATACCCGGATGGGTTCGATAACATGGTATACCAGTGCCAGTCGGAACAGACAATCGAAATACCAATGGCCGGCTTTCCGTTGATCATTGGATACTTTTCCATATAATCACGGATCATCTGCGTGTATTCTTCCAACGTATATGGTACACGATACTGGTTTTCCTGCAATACTGCCCACTGCAGCTGGGCAGTTCCGGATGTTTCTAAGGTTTCTTCCTGCACTTTGTCACTGCACAGCTGATAAATGGACGGATCCTCACTGGAATAACGCAGATTTTCATATTCATCTCCATACAGCTTTTTAATATTCGGACCATACTCATCTATCAGATCCGACATATCGATCAATGCATCGTTGCGGATCAGCGTTGATACCGAACCCTTGGCAAACACGAAATCCGGGTATTCCCCGGTTGCCACCATAAGTTCTATCCTGTTGTCATTACTGTCTGCAGGATAATCCATTTTCAATGTGACCCCTGTCTTTTCTGTAATCATCTGCGCAACCGGATCCGTCCAGGTATCCTCCAATCCATCCGCACTGTAAAATGTAAATGTGACCGGTTCTAATGATTCCTGTGTGGTTTCCTGCTGCTGTGTATCCACAGACACCGTATTTTCCGCAGCACTGCAGCCATATAAACCCATCAACAGACTTCCTGTCATAATACCACATGCAATCCGCCTGCCTGCATGCGAATTGTACGCAAGTAAACTACATGCATACCTGTAAAAAAAACTCCTTCCCATATGTATCCTGCCCCTTTAAATTATTTCCTCATTATTTTATATCCAAATCTTCTAATATGAACTCATTTGTGTTCATTTTTTATCACATGATTTCCGATGTCAGCACCGGAAGTTTAATACATACTTTTGTTCCCGCTCCTGTCTTACTCTCAAATTCCACTCCATAATCCTCCCCATACTGGAGCTTGATTCTCTGATTGACATTGCAGATTCCAATATGTGTCCGGTCCAGATTTTCAAAATCGTTCAAACCTCTCCGTACTTCATCTAATTTTTCCATGGACATTCCGCATCCATTATCCGTCACGGTGATCCAGAGATGTGATCTCACTTCAACCCGGATCACGATCTCACCGCCGCTCTCCTTTGCTTCAAGTCCATGCACAAAAGCATTCTCCACAAAAGGCTGGATCAAAAGCGGCATGACCTTTAACGGCTCAATGTCCCCCTCCGTTTCAATACGGTAATGGATTCTGTCATGGAAACGGTAATCCTGTATTTTCAGGTAATACTCAACCAGTTTCAGTTCTGATTTTAACGGCTGCAAGGTATTACTTACCTGGATATTTCTCCGCATGATCTTTGCAAGCATCTTTGCCAGTTCCTCGATATCCGGCTGATTATGAATTCTTGCCTGCATACGGATCGTCTCTAACGTATTATACAAGAAATGGGGATTGATCTGGCTTGCAAGCATTTTAAATTCCACTTCTTTCTGCCTTGCATTGACCTGTTCTTTCTGCACACGTTCTTTGATCACGTTATTCATCAGTTCCTGTATGGAATCGATCATTACCTTCAGATCCCGGTAGAGATCCGAGATCTCATCCTCCCCGCCGATATCCTCCGTGATATCAAAATCTCCAGTTGCAGCCTTATGCATCTGCAGACGGAATGTATTTACCCTCGTACTGAACTGATTGGAAAATACCAGAATAATTCCAAGACCAGACACCACACAGACAAGCTGTGGCACAAGACTTCCCAACGCACTGCGGGCTGCCGATCCTGCGATCTCTTCATACGGACATACACTGACTAAGGTATAATAATCATCCGAATAGTCCGGTTTTACCCGCACCGTCGATAACAGACAGGTATCTTCCCCCTGAAAACGCACTTTGCCGGAATAAGTATCATCTTTGATCTGCTTTAACAGCAGAACCATTTCATCCGTGTCCCGTTCATATTCATTGCGGTGCAGAACCACCGTGTCATTATACACTAAATAAGTATCCTGCGTCCGTTCCTGCACAGGCAGCTCCGTCCTCTTATACTGCATGTTAATTGCAAGTACACCGACCGGCTGCATATCCTTCGTATATAAAAGTCTCGACATCCGGAGTGAATCCTTGCGTTTTAACGAATCATACGAATAAGACCAGTACGGTTTTCCATTCAGTTCGAGCGTATTCTGATACCATGGCTTCTCTGCAATCTCCTGATCTACATGTACAAAATATTCATTATTGGAAATTGTATCATTATTCAGATACAACGTGATACTTGAAATTTCATGATAATAATATTTCAGATAATCAGAAATGGTATCATAGTCTCTGTAATCTGCAAGAATAGTTTTCATACTGATGAAATGCGATATGCTCAATCTTTTCATCAAAGTACATCTGTTTGGAAATGTCGGAGATGACGGACATACTCTCGCTCATTGAATCCGCGATCATATTTAACCCATCCATCTCGCTTTCCTTCGCTTTCTGGATCAACACCGATCTCGTATTCTGATAAGTATAAATATCCAACAGCAGAATCGGCAGAATTCCTCCGGCAATGTATATAAAGAGCATTCTCTCCCGCAGTCTTAAATTGCCTATGAATGTTTTTATCCGGGCAAACAGACTCATGTTTTTTACGCCTTTCGTTCATTTTTCACTCAGAGCGGTGTTTATTCCGGACGCACACGCACAACAACCGGAAACTCACTGTCTATTCCAGGTGCGGTTACATGAAGTCCTTCCCCGTCCACAGACCATTGCAGCCTGCCATCATATCCTAAAATATCCACCGACTCAATGATACCATGAAACTCCGGCACATTCTGATCACTGCTGTCTGCCAGTGAACGGATACAGAAAACACCATCTTTAGGACATTGTAACGCAATTGCGTAAATATTTCCATGATTAATCGTAAAACGGTAATCTTTGTTTGTAAATTTCAGTTCTTTCTGATCCTGAAACTGTCCTTCTGCCGCTGCCGTCGGACCTTCCATGGATTTTCGCCAGACATTTGCACCGATAACGGCCTCACTGTTTACTTTCATCCATTTTGCAAGATCTTCCAAAATAGCACGGTCACCATCCGGGATCGTTCCATCCGCCTTCGGACCGATATTTAACAGAAGATTACCATTTTTGCTGACCACATCCACGAGTGTACAAATGATCTCATTGCTGCTTTTATAATCCAATGTGTCAGTATAGCACCAGGAATTTCTTGCAACTGCCGTATCGGTCTGCCAATCATAGGGCTTTGCTTCCGCAAACCCACCGCGCTCCACTTCCACAATTCCACTGCCAAACATCATCGCATCATGTTTATAACAGATTTTAACATCTTTGCCCCATTTCACGCCGCAGTTGTAATAAAATGCAGCGAGTTTCTTTAAATATGGTTTGAACGCCTGATGCTGCACCCACCAGTCAAAATACAGCAGGGATGGTTTATAATTTAATATAATTTCCGCTGTGCGTGCTAACCAGTCATTTAAAAATTCTTCTGTCGGATACGGCTCTCCGTAGAGATCTTCTGCATCCGGTTCCGGCATGGACGGCCAGTACAGGTCTCCTTTTTGAAATGGTTCTTTGATACCACTTTCACATTCTTTTCCGTGTCATAACCAAACCCAATGTACTGAACGGTGGGATGATGTGCAGAACTTAAGTCCCTGTTTCTCAATCTCCGCTTTCAGTTCACCAAGTACGTCCCGTTTCGGCCCCATCTCTGCCGAATTCCAGTGGGACAGTTCACTTTTGTACATCTGAAATCCATCATGGTGTTCTGCAACCGGAAACACATAACCGGCACCGGCTTCTTTGAATAAACGCACCCATTCTGCCGGGTCAAATTTTTCGGCGTGGAACATCGGGATGAAGTCTTTATATCCAAAGTCTTTCTGGCTGCCGTAGGTTTTTATATGGTGTTCGTATGCGGGCATTCCCTCGATGTACATGTTTCTTGGGTACCATTCGTTGGAGTTGGCGGGAACACTGTAGACGCCCCAGTGGATGAAGATGCCAAATCTTTTCTGTTTAAACCAGTCAGGGGTTTTCGCCTGCATCAGGGATGACCAGGCTGGCTGGTACGGGCCTTCTGCGATGATGCGGTCTACGGTTTCGAGAAGTTGTTGTTCCTTTTGCTGTTCCGACATAGTGTATGTCCTCTTTTCTTGCTCTAGATGGGGCGAAACTCTAATTTAGGCTGGGACTCAACTACTTCAGTTTTTTGAAGAGTTTCGCGGTTTCTTTGTGGAAAATCTCTACTTGCTTGAGATAACCTTTACCTGCTTTGAACGATCGCCACTGCTTTTGCCGGAAGTACAACTTTCTCTCCTGCCTGGTAAGTCATTCCGCCGAGCAGGTCAGTTCCGGCTTTTTTCAGCGTTACTTCCTGTGATTCGTCCGTCGGATTTAAGAGGAAGAGGAAGCTGCCGTTTTTGTTTTCGCGGAGAGTGATCTCTACTTTGTCACTGCCTTCTGCGAGTGGTTCTACGCCGGCTTCTTTCATAATGTCAGTTAAGAAAGTGCGGTAGAAGTCCTGATTGGAGCGGGTTGCGACGTAGCAGGCTTTTCCGGATCCAAAGGTGTTGCAGGTCAGTACGGGCATTCCGGCATAGAAGTCATTATCATAGGTTGAGAGTGTTTCTGCGCCTTCGGTATGTGATAAATCACAAAGCACTTCTGCCGGATAAGTCACATCTTTGTATGCAAAGGTATGTTTCATGCCAGCATCTCCTGCCGGAATCGCATCGGATTCTTCTACCCAGATACCCAAAATATCGCGCAGTCTGCCCGGATATCCGCCTGTGATCACAAGGTCATGGTCTTCCACATATCCGCTGAAATAGGAGGTCAGAAAGGTGCCGCCCGCTTTGACAAAGCTGCGGATCTTTTCATCATAACCGTCTTTGCACATGTATAACATCGGTGCAATGACAACTTTATAACCGGACAGATCATCGTCCACACCAACAAAATCCATTGGGATATGAAGATTTAACAGTGCCTTATAATACTGATAAATCTCCTCATAATAATTGATACAACGGCTTGGGCCTGCGGATAATACCGTTGCCCACCAGTTATCCCAGTCAAATACAACTGCCACTTCTGCCGGAGTTCTTGCACCAAGCAGTGTATCAGAAAGTTCAGTCAGTTCTTCGCCAAGTGCTGTGATCTCACGGAACACTCTCGTATTCTCATTGCCGACATGGTCGATCACTGCACCGTGATATTTCTCACAGGCACCAATGCTTCTTCTCATCTGGAAAAACATGATCGTATCTGCGCCGTGCGCTGCCGCCTGATAGCTGTATAAGCGCATCATACCCGGTCGCTTTAAGGCACAGTAGGTATGCCAGTTGCTCACACTCGGTGTCTGTTCCATCAGTGCAAACGGTTTGCCACCCTTTAATCCACGCATCAGATCATGTGCCATCGCATTGTTTTCTGTCTCTGCGCCAAAGGAAGGATAGCTGTCCCAGGAAATAAAATCCATTTCTTTTGCCCATTTCTGGTAGTCTAATGATGGATAAAATCCCATCAGATTTGTGGTAACCGGAATATCCGGCGTGTACTCTTTTACCGCATCGCGCTCTAATTTGTAGCAGTCTAAGATACTGTCCGAATTGAATCTGCGGTAATCGAGTGAAATCCCCTGGAAATTGGTACGGATGCCATCCCAGTTAAACTCCTCTGAACGCATATCCGGCAAAACAACATCATCCCAGTCATAAAAGGTATGTCCCCAGAAAGAAGTGTTCCATACACGGTTTAACTCATCCAGCGTTCCATATTTTTTATGCAGCCATACACGGAATGCTTTTTCACAGTTTTCGCAGTAACATTCCCCGCCATATTCATTGGAAATATGCCATGCAACAATATTGTCATAATCTTTGTATCGCTCTGCCAGTTTTGCGGCAAGTGCCACAGAATATTTCCGGTAAGTCGGGCTGTTCGGACAGGAATTGTGACGTGCTCCGAATTTGCGTTTCATGCCGTTATGCCCGACACGCAGGATATCCGGGTATTTTCTTGCCATCCACGCCGGATGCGCTCCTGTCGAAGTTGCAAAGCAGACTTTCAGTCCGTTTTCTTTCACATACTCCATGATCTTATCCAGTTTGGAAAAATCATAGGTAATTTCATCCGGCTGCAGTGCTGCCCAGCTGAAAACATTGAGCGTCACGACATCAATGTGCGCTAATTTAAACAGGCGCATGTCCTCTTTCCAGATCTCCTCCGGCCACTGTTCCGGGTTGTAATCTCCACCATATAAAATTTTATGTACTTTGCTGCTCTCGATCATATTTACCTCCAATTTCTGTGCTGTATTTTTGCATCTTTTTCGTATTGCTGTTCCTGATTTGTTCTGTTAACCGGTTTTACCTGTCACTCGCCCTCGCGGTTCACACGCTCGATCTGTAAGAATACACGTTTGCTTACTGCTGCGACCGTGTAAATGATAAATCCAGGTCCAAATAAGATTCCAAGAAATATCATGGTTGAATTATACTGGAAGATCAGCACTTCTGCTGCGACGAGGATCACAAGGATC
>OGLO01000196.1_pt1 | contig 18655 bp, 10 predicted proteins | sample 1572891 | NCBI WGS metagenome assembly OGLO01 (sample SAMEA2581999, study PRJEB24529) | metagenome | biome: Human gut stool | place: China | collected 2011
TGCTCCGGGAATGAATGCTGCCATTCGTGCAGTCACACGTTCTGCCATCTATAACGGCTTGAAAGTATATGGCATTTATAGAGGTTACAAAGGATTGGTAACAGATGAAATTCAGGAATTCAAAAGCCAAAATGTTAGCAACATCATACAAATGGGAGGTACCATTCTGAAAACCGCCCGTTGCAAAGAATTCACGACACCCGAAGGACGGGCACAAGCTTACGAAAATATGAAAAAGCACGAGATTGATGCTTTGGTCATTATCGGCGGTGACGGTTCGTTGACCGGTGCACGTATCTTTGCTCAGGAATTTGATGTGCCTTGTATCGGTCTGCCCGGAACGATTGACAACGACCTGTATGGAACCGACACCACCATCGGCTATGATACAGCTTTGAACACAATTTTGGATGCAGTAGATAAAATCCGTGATACGGCAACTTCTCACGAACGCTTATTTTTTGTTGAAGTGATGGGACGTGATGCAGGTTTCCTGGCATTGAACGGCGCTATTGCCGCAGGTGCAGAAGCAGCTATTATTCCGGAATTCAGCACAGAAGTTGACCAATTGGAAGAATTCATCGAACATGGTTTCCGCAAATCCAAGAGCAGTAGTATCGTATTAGTAGCCGAAAGCGAACTGACCGGGGGTGCAATGCACTATGCCGAACGTGTGAAGAACGAATATCCGCAATACGATGTGCGTGTAACGATATTAGGACATTTGCAACGTGGCGGACGCCCCACAGCGCATGACCGAATTATTGCCAGCCGTATGGGAGTGGCCAGCATCCAAGCACTATTGGAAGGACAACGTAATGTAATGATTGGTATTGATGATGATAAGATTGTTTATGTACCTTTCGCTAAAGCTATAAAGAACGACAAGCCTATAGACAGAGAATTGGTGAACGTACTTCATGAACTTTCTATCTAATTTTTATCCACCACAGACAATAAAAAAAACGCAGATTTAATGAATAATCATAATCTGCGTTTTTTGTTTTGCCTGTTGGCAGCAAAACCTTATTTCAAGGTTGAGAAATAAGCATCCAATAACTTTTTGGCAGCAACAAACGAAGTCAGTTTGCCATTCAGCACCTCTTCCTCTTTTGCAGCCAACATAGAAATTATCTTTTCATTATTATAGAAACTATCACGCAAATGCTCGTTGATAGACTCATACATCCAATACTTAGCCTGTTCATTTCTGCGATATTCAAAATACCCATTCGCTTTCACAAAAGCGAAGTATTCATAGATCATATCCCAGATTTCTTTAATTCCAATACCATAAAAGCCGGAATACGTCATTACTTTAGGACTCCAGCCCGAATCAGGAGCAGGAAACAAATGTAAAGCATTACGGAAATGACTGGCAGCCAGTTTTGCTTTCTCAATATTGCTGCCGTCAGCTTTATTGATAACGATTCCATCCGCCATTTCCATGATACCTCTCTTAATCCCCTGCAATTCATCACCAGTACCGGCCAGTTGGATCAGCAAAAAGAAATCCACCATAGAATGCACTGCTGTTTCGCTCTGCCCTACTCCAACCGTTTCAACAAAAATTTTATCAAAGCCCGCCGCCTCACAAAGTATGATCGTTTCACGAGTCTTACGAGCTACTCCTCCCAACGAACCTGCTGACGGACTAGGCCGTATAAAAGACTTCGGATGGACAGATAGTTTCTCCATGCGGGTCTTATCTCCCAAAATACTGCCTTTAGAACGCTCACTACTGGGATCAATAGCTAAAACAGCTAATTTTCCTCCCTTCTCAAGCACATGCAATCCAAATACATCAATAGATGTACTCTTGCCGGCACCGGGCACACCACTGATACCGATTCGCATAGAATTTCCGGAATAAGGCAGACACTTCTCTATCACTTCCTGGGCAATAGCCTGATGTTCCGGTTTTACACTCTCCACTAAAGTAACCGCCTGACTCAATACGGTCACATCACCTTTTACGATGCCTTCTACATATTCACCTACGGAAAACTCACGACGACGAGGTTTTTTACGTAGTTTCAAATAAGGATTCACAATAGATGGTTGCTCAATACCTTTGTTCACTGTCAATCCCTTATATTCTTCACTATTTTCAGGATGTTCCATAGCTATTTTTTTGAGGTTACTTTTACTTTTATAATTATCTTCGGATTGTTAGGATCATTGGTTATCATCAAGACACGCGGAGTACCCTTTACTTTCTTCAAATTTTGACCGAAAGCAGTAATCTTCAACTTGGTAGACGCACCCGGTTTCAAGACACGTTTCTTCAACTGGACCCCCAAAGCAGAATTGAACACCTGCAAATCACGAATTTCCAGATTAGATTTTCCTACATTTTTAATAATAATCGTATGTGCTTTCTTTTCATCACTTTCCAGTTCTCCCATCTGCAACTCTTCGGCAGAAAGATGAATGGCAGGCGGATTCAAGCGTTCCTGCTGACTGATATGTGAGAAATCCGGCAACAATACGGCAGAAACCGGAATTTCATTTTCTTCTCCCACCTTATCTCCCAGGAAACGGGAAAGATAAACAGACGCCGTTGTCAAACCCAGTTTAGGTAACTTTTCCGTATCAAGAGTTATCTTGATTTTACCTGTACGTCCTCTTCCCAGTTTTTCCGGAATGGCAACAGCACTGAGGTAAGGAGGCAAATGCATCAACACAGGGGTGTATAACCTATCTGACGTATTGGCAACCAACAGTTCCATAGTTGGTTTATCCCCTTTATTAGCATCTTCAAATTCTATTTCCTCCTTATTCAAACGGATAGCTCCAATCTGAAAAGGATGAGTGAAAGTATAGTTTTTAGGATCGGCAGTCACTTCTCCCCGAATAGCCAGATAGATAGGTTTATTGGAGGCATTGCAATAAATGCCTACGCTCTTCTGAAAACGTCCGATGGCTTTGGCGTCAAAAGTAGAACTGACACTCCCGGTCTTTCCCGGGGCAATCGGTTCTTTGGGCCAATCAGCAACCGTGCAGCCACAAGAAGTTGTCACATTAGATATCACTAAAGGTTTATCTCCTTTATTAGTGATTTTAAAGGTAGCCGTCACCGGATTTTTCCATAAAATAGTTCCAAATTCATGCGTTGTCTTATCAAATAATGCTTTGGGTTGTGCCTGTACTCCCAAAGTCACTCCCATTAACAAACTTACTATCAGTATAATATGTTTCATACAATTATTTTATGCTTTTTAGATAGCAAAGATAGACAAAAAACATCCTTTACCCATTTTTTCAGCCTATAATTTATTTTATCTTATGAATAACCTTTATCTTTGTCCCGCATTAAAAATCAGATAAATTATGAAAATAGTAAAACATTACTGGTTCATTGCCATTGCATTGATTACAATGATAAGTTTTTCTTCATGTGAAAACGATGAAGAAAGAGGATTTGATATTTCAGGATTATACGGTAAGACTTGGTGGGGCGAAATGGGATTTGAGGACCCATACGGAGAACGGCTTTACAGTTATATTACATTCACCTCAGGTGCTTTCCCGGATCATGGTGTAGGTACGGAAGAACGCTGTTACTATGATGATGAACTTTATAGGGTATATAAGTTTGACTGGGAAATTCAAAACGGGATGAACTTTATAGGGTATATAAGTTTGACTGGGAAATTCAAAACGGTTGGTTATATCTATATTATTCAGATGGTTATACATTTATAATTGAATATCCATCCGTTTCAGGCCGCTATTTTTATGGCACGGCTGAAGATGGTTTTGAAATAAGATTAGAATGGGTGGACGGCAGAAGCATAAGAAAAAAAGTAAGTTAGCAAGCTAACTTACTTTTTATGAAATCACACAACTAATTCCAGACATCCTGTTTCTCTATTCCACCATCACCCGATATCCTCCCGTATGCCCTCCGAATTCCGGAGCATAAGCAGACTGAACAGTTGCAATTCCAGCCTGATATTCTCCCGTCCGGTTCACATACACCTGATACTCTATCACATAAGTTCCTTTTCTCATCTGATCGATAAAGAACTGGGTCGAAGCATCTTTGGTAGCCTGATAATATCCCAGCCCGTTGCTCCAACGAAATCCCGAAACTGCCTGTAACGGTTCCATACAAGCTGCACGGTCATCCTTGATCTGAACAAAATCCATATCACGGTCAGCCTTTACAGTCAGGCGAACGGTAATCTTATCGCCAACCTTTAACGGAGCTGATTCATTCAAAGCCTCATCCCCTTTATATAATTGACGGCTGACAGACAATCCGTTTCCCTGCCCGCTAATTTGATCCATACTTTCCAGATATTGGGCATAAACGGCTCCCCAACCCATTCCGGTTCCTTCTTTATCCACGCTTACTTTCTTGATATTCATCACATCACCGGACACCGTCTTCTTGATATAACCGATGGCATCATCTGCCGGAGTCCGGATCACTTCTTTACCTAAAGTAATCTCTACTCCTCCTGTATTTGCCAATAAATCCGAAGCTCCTGTAGCCATCAATGCATACACCGCATCAGCCGTGGCAATCGGCGTTTCCCAAGTCTGTGTCTGTTTCTGCTTCAACAGCCAGCGTTTCATTTCATCAATAGCTTTCGTATCTTTTGTTATACGCTGTATAGCTTCCATAGCAGCCACTTCAGTCGGAATTTTATAACTGAACCATGAATATCGGGCTTTAGGAGTATCAAAGTAACGTCCCATTTCATCCGTCACAACAGAATACTCCATCAATGACTGCATAAACAGCTTGGCTTCTGCCACCTTACCGGCTTGCTGCAAGATGATAGCTCCCAACGCCTTTTCATAAATCGTCAGTTCTTTTCCCTCACCGGACAACTTGTCTATGAAATACCGGTTCACCTTTTCATCAACCGGAGCCTTGCCATCCAAAGCGCAGATATACAAATACCTGAGAACCTGCTCTGACGGACGGATACCGACAGCCCCTTTCTTTTCAGCTTCTTTCATAGACTTATACTCTTCGGCTGCCTGCTTGCCTAAATACTCGAACCCTTTTTGAATCATAGGCTGCATCCGGCTGTCAGCATCCTGATGAGTCAATGCATTCAGCCGGACCAGCATTTCCATTACCTGAGTAGTTACATAGCGGCTGCCTTGCATACCTTTATACCAACTCCATGCGCCATCGGCATTTTGCAATTCTCCCAGTTTCTCTACAGAAACAGCCAGTTGGCTATTCATTGTATTCAGGTCAAACAAAGTGGCGATACGCTGTTTTTGTTCGGCTTCATTGGTAGCCTCTGCCAGCCAGGGAGTTTCAGCCAGCAGGATATTTTTCAGTTCCTGATTCTTTTGCAGATTGCTCATAAAAGTTTCCTTCGTGCCACCTTGAGCCTTCCAGCTATCAAAGACTTGCTTGATACGGGGATTTTCTTTGACTATATATGCAGCCAATGAATGGGCATAATAAGCGGTAGCCCAGGAAAGAGCATCTTCATTCTGAGGATGAGCCACTACAGGCAAAGCCTGCACGGCATACCAAGCCGGATGGGCAGTAAATTCTACGGTCAACCGTTGTTCGGAAGCCGTTTTGCTATGCTTGTTAAACAGGTTTTCCAAAGAGAAAGTATGCGCACCTTCCCCATTCACGTTCAGAGGAACGGTTTCCGTCACCCACTGTTTGTCTGTCAGTACGGGGATGTAACGCTGTTCTCCATCACTGAAGGTATCTCCATCCGCTACCATCCGGCATGCCATTACCGTATATTTGTCACTCACTTCAAAAGTAAAGTTCACATGCCCGGTTTCTCCTCCCTTCACGTCAAACTTCTGTTTTTGTGAATAGAATACCTTTTCTGTTTCCGGATTGAACAATTCCATGCAAACAGTCCCTTTCACTCCCTTGTCCGACAGGTTCATCAGTGAAGCGGCAATATTCGCCTTATCTCCCACGCGGACAAAGCGGGGCATATTAGGCTGAAGCATAAACTCTTTGCTGGCAGTAGCGGTAGCTTCTATCTTTCCATAATCCACATTCCGGGTATGTGCCAAGCCCATAAACTTCCATCGGGTAAGGCTCTCGGGCAGTACAAAGGAAATACTGATTTCACCTGTTTCATTGGTGCGGAGCTGTGGATAAAAGAATGCCGTTTCCGCAAAGTTTTCACGTATCTGTATATCACCTGTTTCTGCCAGTTCTTCAGAACTGTCCATTTCTGCATTTTCCTGTGCAGACGTCTCTACCATTTCTTCCTGGAGCACCATATCAGTAACAGCCTCTTGTTTCATCACAGCATTTGCCGCACTCCTACCTCTTATCTTCAAAGATCCTGTAAGAGCGGCACGAGGGCTACCTCCATAACCTACCACCACAGCCTCCATTCTTCCTGTAGATGGAATGATCAATTCACTATATTCCAAAGGAACTGCACGAAGCCTCTTCAACGGGAAATCAACATACAAATAAGCATTCCGCATATAGGATGTATTCCAATAAGTCAAAGGAACCACATAATGAAAGTCCACTCCAAAGTCCAGCTTATGTGCACTATATATCTTATCCAGAGAAGCGTCATACATGGTAGCCAGCATTTCAGCCTCAGCCGGGCGCCCATCCGGATAAAGTACCGTCAGTTTCCATTCCTCTTCCTGTCCCGGACGAAGTTTGTCACGGAACGTAGTCCATTTCAGCTGCAACTTCTTCTCAGGGGCCGGTTTCATAATCTGTGCATTATGACTGTAAAGTCTGCCGTCTTTCACAAATGCCATACTTACCAGAATGCCGTCACCATATTCCTTCTTATAAGGGAAGCGGAAACTGATCACCGAGTCCGAAAGCTGTATACGTTTGCTTTCCAAGCGCTTGTTGCCTGCAAACACATCATAAAGCAGATAGACATTCTTTTCGCTGCTACCTATATATATAGTAGCTGGAGATGCTGCATCAAATTCCAGACCATCCTGATAGAACCAATCCGTTATCACGAAGGGCGGACGCTTGTCGTTCAATGAAAACAGAAGGAAATTCTTAAATGCCGTACACTCTCTGCCTTGTGTATCCTTAGCCGAAAGCTTCAAACGATAATTACCGGAAGGCAGGGCATAAATAGCCTCAGGAACAAAACTCTTGTTGGCTTCCACCGTACCGGTCAATATCTTTCTGCCTTCTTTTTCCTGACCGTCTTTCTGCTTCTCCATTTCGACTACCTGATAAGTAACCGGAGTATCTACCGGCTCACCCGAAAGATTCATGGCTGTCAGTTTTATTTCCAGCTTCTTTTCTTTCACCAAATTATCGGGCAGATTATCCATATTCAGCACTATTGAAGTGCTTCCTAAAGGCAATGACAAATTAGCTTGCTGTGTCTCACCTGCACCATCCGTCACATCCGCCTGTATGTTGTACGTATAATACCACAACGGAGATTCTCTCCTGTCCGAATCTATTTCAAAATGCACCGGAACGCTGAACTTACCGTCCGCATCGGTCATTGCCTCTCCCTCCCAACGGGCAGAACCTCTGCCCATAAACCGCCAGAACCAGGCATAGGAACGGGATATATTATAGTGTACCCTGGCATTCTGCACAGGCGCACCGGCAAAAGTCTTTGCCATACCCACCACTTCTATAGAGTCACCCACTTGATACTCCACTTTCACGGGCTCAAACGTGACATCAAAGGTGGGACGTTTATATTCTTCTACCTTAAAACTGACAGAAGTATCGGCCACACGCAAGCTAAAATAACCGGTCAAGCAAGGAGAGGGCAAAACAAACTGTCCGCTGAACGAGCCAAAACCATTCGTCCGTACTTCTACTTTTCCTGTTTCATTATTATTCGCATCATATAGGGATACCGTATATTTTTTATCCGCAAGCACACGCGTAGAATCCTTTTCCATTTCATAAGCCAAGCCGGATACATATACGGTTTGACCGGGACGGTAAATGGAGCGGTCGGTAAATAATTGCAAAACTTCTTTCCTCTTGCTCTCTTTATAGTAATAATCGTTTTTCCAAAGATTCAAGATGGGCATCGCATTATCAGCCGCCGTATGTGCATTATACCAGTATTTGTTACTATTCAGGAAATCCAGTTTCAAAGTACCCTGTTTATCCGCCTGGTAGGTCTGTTGGGGAGAATAACCTCCCCCCTTCTCCGTATAAATGGTTACTTCCGCCTCAGAAACAGGCTGTCCGCTCACTGCATCTACCACCACCAGTTCCAACGTACCATCCGGCAGAGGACGATAAATGGTCTTTAAAGCGGTGACATTCATTAATGTTCCGTCCGAAACGCCCTTCTTCCCATCGGGCACTGCCTTTAAGAAATAAATTCCCGCTTGAGGAGCCTGTATGGTCAGGGTGGTATCGACATTCAAATAATCTGTAGTAGGTTTCAAAGAAAAATGCTCCTCGCGTTGCAAACGGGCATATTTACTTTCAAAATGGGTGGTTCTGTTCTGCAATACGGCAGAGGTAACGGGTAAATTCACCTTATATAACTGCAAGGTGATGCCGGTAAGGTTTTTATAATTTACTTTCACCGACTGCTGTTCACCCGGATAGGCCGTAGCTATTTCCAGTGAAAGGCTTGCATTCAGAATTTCCTTTTCTATATTCTTCAGTTGGTTGATACCTTCGTAACGGGGGTATCCGGCTATTCCTTCACGAACTATCCGCAAGCGCTCTACCTGATTATTTTGATACTGTAGGAATTGTGCCAAAGCCAGATAAGCTTCAGGGACTGTTTTCACAGCCGGATAAGTATGAATCCACTTCCGGAGTTCCTGTTGGCATACGTCATTCGAGAAGTTTCCGGAAAAATTGCGGTACAGGTAATTCAATGCGTCTATCCCGGTCAGCAACCAACCCTCACGCTCCGTTTCCGTATCGTATGCTTTCAGCAAGGACTGATAAGTCTGCATGACAGCTGCCGTCAGGTCACAATCAGAGACGGGAACAAACTGATAAGTAACAAACTGATCCATATCCGTCATATCCGCAGGCAGACTGTTTGTCTGATTTGCTTTAGCAGCCGCCTGCCACCTGTACTGCTGCATGATTTGTATGGCACGACGTGCCAGCAGGTTGTACAGATTATCACGAAAATACCGTTTACTAGCCTCTCCCACTCTCACCATAGGTCTCAATTTCTCGACCGGGATAAGTAATAACCGGTCTTTATCCTTGAGAGAGGCCTGCAAATAACCCAATCCTTTTTTTACGTCGGCAGGCATGGTCATTTCACCCAGAATGGAATACAATATAGCTTTGTCTTCCATACTGCCGGTTTGGGAAGCCCATTGTTCCAAACCATTCATATCTACCTTCAAGCTATCGGGAGTTAAAAGGGAACGGTACTGCATGGCAGTGAGATAGGCTTTCATCATTTGCGGTACATTCTGTTCCGCTTTTGCTTTATCGTAGATTTTCATTGCTTCGGAAATAACCGACTTGGGCAGATCCTTTCGTTCCAATACTTCCAGTTCTTTCCACAAATTGTCATAGGTTTGTGCCTGCATAGGAGCAAATACGCTCATTACCAGTAACACTATCAAAGATAAATAACGAATTTTCATATCTACAATCTTTTAGTTCGTACTAAGTCTTCTTTAACAAAGAAACGAAATAGATGTTTAAAGACTGCATACGTTTTAATTAAAATAACTAAAACAGAAAAGGAAAGATCTTTCAGCGCAGCCAAAGCAAACGTTGCAGCACCAGTCTTTTATAGGGTTTCTTCATGTCTTCGGGCAGGAAGGAAACATCTATCAGTTCCATCCATTTAATGATGGAACGTCGGAATTTCCAAGCGATGTTCTCTATTACCTTGCCACTGCCCCCCGGCGAGCTCCTCCGTATCCTCGGGCATGACAATAACCGTGGACAGCAAATGGTATGCAGGCGTCAGACTATAGCCCATCCCCGTATCATACAATGAAAAGTTCTTCAGGTGCCAGCCGGATAACGCAAGAATCCGGCATCATAGACAAAGGTAAAACCATTTTCGTCTTCCGTCAGCGTCCCCGCGTAGATATATATCATTCAGGTATATTTTTCCCCTTCTCATACGCTATGCTCCTTTCCTGCAGGCACTGCTCCCACTTCATACCCGAAGAGGGCAAGCACCTGGTTTACCTTGTCTATTCGCAAAGTTTGCTTTCCTTGTTCCAACTCGCGCACAAAGCGAAGCCCCACTCCCGCCTTAGCTGCCAAATCTACTTGCGTAAGTCCGAACCGCTTGCGCATTTCCTTAACAAACAATGACAATGAATTATTCATAATTACACCCTTTAGGGTACCAATATAGCAAAACCAGCGATAATTACACCCTAATGGGTATAATTTATTAGCTTCTTTTGCATAATATACCCGAAAGGGTGCAAAGTATTAGCCCAAACCAGCGCATTACGGAAAACCAGGAGTATTCAGCAAATTCGTGATACAAAGAAAAAGGACAGGAAAATTCCTTCAAAAGCTTCAGCCTCTCCGCAAACCCTTTGCCGGTGGGCATTCCGGCTGAAGGATTACACCTGAAAATGCTTCAGCCCGAAGAAAAATCCTTCAGCCGCACCCTCTTGGGGTATGCATACTCCGCACAGATTGGTTCCCCAATGCTTCAAAAGTCCTATATCCAGGCACTTGTCACCGTATCGCACCCCTAAATGAGCAAACTGACACAACCGGAAACATATTCTTTTTCATCAGGATAAGTTTGTATTTTCTGTCCATCACTTAGGTGAACACGCCATTCCACTTTGGTGAAGATCCATTGTCACCTGTATAAAACGGCTGCTTCACTAAGGTGAAGCAATAAAGCTGTTACGGCAGTCAAAGCAAACTCTTCCTAATAGTAACATCATTTCCAACAGGCATAAAAGCACCAGAGAAAATGAACTTCCACAAACACATCCCGAACAGCCAAAAACTGAAGCTTCCATAATCGGGGCTGAAGGAATTTCCAAAGGCAATCCTTCAGCCGCTTCGCCCTATTGACGGGCTTTTGCGGAGAGGCTGAAGCTTCTGAAACAAAAAACAGGGCAATGTCCCCGGAGGCACTGATAATCACCTCAATGGTAGCAGAAACCGACAAGTGTACACATGAAGCGGCAGTTTCCGAATAAAATAAGCCCTCTCCCGCATATATAGCCGGAAATATCGTATATTTGCTCTGTACTAAAGAAATAGAACCACTATGAAGAAAGAAGAATTAATGCGGAAAGCCATTGAGCTTTCTATAGAGAATGTGGCAAACGGCGGCGGACCCTTTGGAGCCGTAATTGCCAAAGATGGTGAAATCATTGCGACCGGAGCCAATCGTGTCACCTCACAATGCGACCCTACCGCCCATGCGGAAGTCAGCGCCATCCGTGCGGCGGCAAGCAAACTGGGAACATTCAACTTGAGCGGATGTGAAATTTATACTTCGTGTGAACCGTGTCCCATGTGTCTGGGAGCCATTTACTGGGCACGGCTGGATAAAATGTATTATGCAAACAACAAGACGGATGCCAAGAATATAGGGTTTGACGACTCTTTTATCTATGATGAGTTAAGCCTGAAGCCTTCGGCACGCAAGCTGCCTTCCGAAGTTCTTTTGGCGGAAGAGGCGATAAAGGCATTCCAACAATGGACAGAGAAAAGTGACAAAGTGGAGTATTAATAGAAAGGCGCGGACGAAATCCCTATCATCCGCGCCCGAAATCTTTATAAGATCTTAAAGACTATTCTTTTACCGGCGTATTTTCCAACGTAGCTACCACGAAATCATAGAACTTGCCTACAGAAGGAATAAAGCAGCGTTCATCCGGTGAGTGAGGAGAACGCAAGGTAGGACCGAAAGAAATCATATCCAATCCCGGAACCACCGCACCGATGATACCGCATTCCAAACCGGCATGAATCACTTTCACAGCAGGTTCCGTACCGAATTGTGCCTTATAAGACTCCTTCATGGCTTTCAGAATAGGAGAATCCACATTGGGTTCCCAGCCTGAATAACCACCTGAACGGGTTACTTCCATACCTGCCATAGAGAAACAGCTTTCCAATGCAGTATTCAGATAATCCTTCATTGAATCGCGTGAACTGCGGGCCAGGATTTTTATCTCCGCCTTGCCACCACCTATAGAAACAATAGCCAGATTGGAAGAGGTTTCCACGGTATCGGGGATAGTAGGAATCATACGCATCACTCCATTCTGACAAGCATAAATGGCATCCACCAGATTATCTTTAATTTCATCGGGAACCATCATCGCAGGCAATTCCACCCGTTCTGCCTTGAAGCTGATCGGTGTTTCGTGTACATGATATTCTTCATTCCACAATGCTTCGCACTCCTGCACAAATTCCAGTACGTCCGCTTCTTCTTCAGCCGGAACCGTAATGACCACTTCACATTCACGAGGAATGGCATTACGCATATTGCCACCTTGCCAGGACACCAGGCAAGCCTCATCGTAAGTTATCACCTGGTTCATGAAACGAGCCATCAGCTTGTTGGCATTGGCACGTCCTTCATTTATTTCCAATCCTGAATGACCACCGCGCAGCCCTTTCAAGGTAACTTTCAAAGCAATGTCAGCCGGATCTGTTTCCACTTCTTTATATTCCAACACTGCTGTCAGGTCTTCACCGCCTGCACAACCGATATACAATTCTCCTTCTTCTTCCGAATCCAGATTCAACAGAATATCACCGTCTACCGTTCCCGGCTTCAAACCGAACGCACCGAACATACCGGTTTCTTCGTCGGCAGTAATCAGTGCTTCCAACGGACCATGTTTCAGCGTCTTGTCTTCCATGATAGCCATGATAGCGGCAACACCCATACCATCATCGGCTCCCAAAGTCGTGCCTTTAGCTTTCACCCAATCTCCGTCAATGTAAGTCTCGATAGGATCATTTTCAAAATCATGCACTGTATCGTTATTCTTCTGAGGAACCATGTCCATGTGAGCCTGAAGAATCACCTTCTTACGGTTTTCCATCCCCGGAGTGGCAGGCTTGCGGTAAATGATATTACCGGCTTCGTCCTGGAATGACTCTACGCCTACACTTTTTCCAAAGTTCAGCAAGAACTCTTGCACTTTCTTCAAGTAACCCGAAGGGCGGGGAACCTGAGTCAATGAATAGAAATGCTTCCACACATTCTGCGGAGCGAGAGAGAGAATTGTACTCATAACTTCTTAGTTTTATTTGTGAACGGCAAAGCCGCTAATCCATATATACCCAACAAAATTAATAAAAAAGTTTGTATTCCATGCACTAATAAGGCAAAAATTCCCGCATCTTCTTTTCCCACTCCATAGAGCATCATCATCGTTATGACAGCAAAATGCCACGGACCCGCCCCATTAGGAGTCGGAACTACTACCGCAATGCTACCTACAGCAAACATGACCAGTCCCGCCATCACTCCCAAATTATCGGAAAAATCGAAACAAAAGAAAGAAACATAGAATTGCAGGAAATAGCAAGTCCAGATACCGACGGTATAAAGAATGAACAGAGGCATCCGCTTTACATGACGCAAAGACAGTACACCGACCCATACATTATGGAGAATGCCTTTCACCTTAGCAAAGACCGTCACATTCCTGATCAGAAAAAAAGCCAGCACCAATACGGCCAGCACACAGACGATAGTGATATAGAAATGCCCCGAAGTAAATACCTGTGCCAAAACCGTGGTATCCGTGCCGGTTTCTTTAAAAAAAGTATCGAATACCCTTGCCTGCATTATAAGAGTTACCCCTGTAATCAACGACACACACAGCGTATCAATCAGCCGTTCCGTAACCACCGTACCCAGCGATTTGGAAAAAGATGTACCATCATATTTAGCCAACACCCCGCAACGGGAAATCTCACCTACACGGGGAACAACCAAGTTGGCGGCATAAGACACAAAGATGGCATATACACAATCGGATGTTTTGGGATGCTCGCCCAACGGAGCCAGCGTAAGCTTCCACCGCCAGCCACGAAAAATATGACTAAACACACCAAACACTAATGACACTAACATCCACCCATAGTTCATTCCTCCATCCAAGACCTCCCACACCCGGGAAAAATTGAATCCGTGATACATCCATATCAGTATCGCAGCCCCCAAAAATAACGGAAATGCAATCTGCAAACCTTTATTTATAATCTTTTTTAATCGAGTTCGTTCCAAAATCTGTGTATATTAATTTAGAATGTTTACCTTTGCACGATGCAAAGATACTATCTTAGCGAAATAAACCTATTTATTAACGATAGAAAAATAACGGAATGGGATTAGTAAAGCCAAAAAAATTTCTAGGACAACACTTCTTGAAAGATCTCAGTATTGCAAAAGATATAGCCGATACGGTAGACGTGTGCCCTGACTTGCCAATTCTGGAAGTAGGACCGGGGATGGGGGTACTAACCCAGTTTATTATGCAGAAAAACCGTCCGGTAAAAGTGGTGGAACTGGACTATGAATCTGTAGCCTATCTCCGTGAGAACTTCCCTGCCCTGGAAGATAATATCATTGAAGACGACTTCTTGAAACTGAACCTCGAAAAATTATTTGACGGAAAACCTTTTGTCCTGACCGGCAACTATCCTTATAATATATCCAGCCAGATATTCTTTAAAATGCTGGATTACAAAGACCTGATACCCTGTTGTACCGGAATGATCCAAAAAGAAGTGGCCGAACGCATTGCCGCCGGTCCCGGAAGCAAGACATACGGCATTCTCAGTATCCTGATACAAGCCTGGTACAAAGTAGAATACCTGTTCACCGTACACGAACATGTATTCAATCCGCCTCCCAAGGTGAAAAGTGCGGTCATCCGTATGACACGCAATGAAACGACGGAACTGGGATGCAATGAAAAATTGTTCAAGCTCATTGTAAAAACAACATTCAACCAACGGCGTAAAACTTTGAGAAACTCTATTTCTTCCATTTTAGACAAAGAGAACCCATTGAGCACAGACCCCATTTTCAACAAACGCCCGGAACAGTTGTCTGTACAAGAGTTTATCGAACTGACCAACCAGGTGGAAGCGGCGCTGAAAAACAAGACGGATATTGTCTATAGCAATGATATCGCCCGGAAAGGAACAAACAAGAAAGAATAACACCTATTTATTATATTAACGGAAGAATAGGATGAATAAAGAGGAATTAGAAAAAGTAGAGCAGCTGATCGAGCAAAAAGACTCAGAGCAACTGAAGGACTTGCTTGCCGGACTGCATCCTGCCGACATAGCAGAGCTGTGCAATGAACTGGATGCGGAAGAAGCACGGTTCATATACCTGTTACTGGACAATGAGACTGCCGCCGATGTCCTTATCGAAATGGACGAAGACGCCCGTAAAGAATTCCTGGAAATCCTTCCCTCTGAAACAATCGCCAAACGGTTCGTTGACTACATGGATTCGGATGATGCCGTGGACATTATCCGTGAAATGGACGAGGACAAACAAGAAGAAGTCCTCTCACACATTGAAGACATAGAACAAGCCGGAGACATTGTCGATTTGTTGAAATATGACGAAGACACTGCCGGTGGATTGATGGGTACCGAAATGGTAATCGTAAACGAAAACTGGAGTATGCCCGAATGTCTGAAGGAAATGCGCATCCAGGCGGAAGATATGGACGAAATCTATTATGTATATGTAGTAGACGATGACCAGCGGCTGCGCGGTGTGTTCCCGTTGAAGAAAATGATCACCAGCCCTTCCGTATCCAAAGTGAAGCACGTGATGAGGAAAGAACCGATATCCGTCCATGTAGATACCCCTATAGACGAAGTGGTACAAACCATTGAAAAATATGACCTGGTCGCCGTTCCGGTAGTGGACAGTATCGGACGCCTGGTAGGACGGATTACGGTAGACGATGTGATGGACGAAGTACGTGAACAGGCTGAGCGCGACTACCAGCTGGCATCAGGTTTGTCACAAGACGTGGAAACAGACGATAATGTATTCCGCCAGACTACAGCCCGTCTGCCCTGGCTGCTCATCGGCATGATAGGCGGAATAGGAAACTCCATGATTCTGGGCAACTTTGACAGCACTTTTGCCGCACATCCCGAAATGGCCCTCTACATCCCCCTTATCGGCGGAACAGGGGGGAATGTGGGAACACAGTCCTCGGCACTTATCGTACAAGGACTGGCAAACAGCTCGCTGGATGCCCAAAACACCTGGAAACAAATAGTAAAGGAATCTGTAGTGGCCGTAATCAATGCTACTATTATTTCTATGCTGGTATATATCTATAATTTCATCCGTTTCGGGGCAAGTGCCACCGTGACTTATTCGGTTTCATTCAGCCTGTTTGCAGTAGTCATGTTCGCTTCCATCTTTGGGACCCTGGTTCCTATGACACTGGAAAAACTAAAAATAGATCCGGCCATCGCTACAGGTCCGTTCATATCCATCACCAATGACATTATAGGTATGATGCTTTATATGGGCATCACCGTATTACTATCCTGACACATTTCACTACAGATTACATAGATTGAAATTCAGAGAAAAACAGATTCACACAGAAACCGGCAAAGAATCACAATAAAAGAGAATCTGTATGAATCTATGTAATCTGCAGTGCATTTATCCCCCTTGATTCTCCTATTTTCTCCACTTTTAAGGATTTTCCTAAAAAAATCGGGAAAAACAGTATGAAGTTCTAATTTATTTCTTTTAATTTGTAAATTGTTGTTATAACAAAAACGCTTACTTTAAAAATCTATACGATGGACTCGAATGAAACTATCCGCCCTTTAACCGAAGTTCCAGTGGAACAGACATCTGAAACTTTGGTATCATCTTCCGCTACTGCAGAAGAAAATAACGCTACGTATGTACCTAAACAAACGAAAGAAGAGGTCATCGAACGTTTAAAAGAAATCAACGAAGACGCCTGCAATGCAGACAAACAAGAGTTGGATTTATTGAAACAGAACTTCTACAAGCTGCACAAGGCTGAGCAAGAAGCCGCCCGTAAGGCATTTATTGATGGCGGAGGTGCTCCTGAGGCATTTATTCCCCAACCGGACGATGCTGAAAGCCGTTTCAAAGATATCATGAGCTCTATCAAAGAGAAAAGAAGCGCCATACAAGCAGAACAAGATAAAGAAAAAGAAGATAACCTGGTGAAAAAGCTCGCCATTATCGACCGCTTGAAAGAACTTGCCGAATCTCCCGAAGATGCCAACAAAGCATACAATGAATTCAAGAAACTGCAACAGGAATGGAACGATATAAAACAGGTGCCGGCTGCCAAGGTAAATGAACTATGGAAAAATTATCAGCACTATGCAGAAAAGTTCTATGACTTGATAAAGCTGAACAATGAATTCCGTGAGTATGATTTTAAAAAGAATCTTGAAATAAAAACTCATCTCTGTGAAGCCGCAGAGAAATTGGCTGATGAAGAAGATGTGATTTCCGCTTTCCACCAATTACAAAAGTTACATCAGGAATTCCGGAATACGGGTCCTGTTGCAAAAGAATTGCGCGAAGATATATGGACCCGGTTCAAAACTGCCTCTACAGCCGTAAACCGTCGTCACCAGCAACATTTCGAAGCCTTAAAAGAAAAAGAGCAACGTAATTTGGATGAAAAGACCGTAATCTGTGAAATTGTGGAAGCGATGGAATACGATACGTTCACTACTTTCCAAGACTGGGAAAACAAAACTCAGGAAATCATTGCTTTGCAAGCTAAATGGAAAACAATTGGTTACGCACCTCAAAAAATGAACGTGAAGATATTCGAACGTTTCCGTGCCGCTTGTGATGAGTTTTTCAAACGCAAAGCCGAGTTCTTCAAATCCATCAAGGAAAGTATGGCAGGCAATCTGGAAAAGAAGAAAGCATTATGTGAAAAAGCAGAAGCACTAAAAGAAAGCACAGACTGGAAAGCAACTGCTGATATTCTAAGCAAATTACAAAAGGAATGGAAAACAATCGGTCCTGTACCTAAAAAGTATTCGGATGCCGTATGGAAACGATTCATTGCCGCATGTGATTATTTCTTCGAGCAAAAGAACAAGGCGACTTCTTCACAACGCTCGGTTGAACAGGAAAACATGGTTCAGAAAAAGGCGATCATTGAAAAATTAAATGCAATTGACGCACAGGAAACACCGGAAGAGGATGCGGGAAACGCCATTCGAGAATTAATGAAAGAATGGAACGGCATCGGTCATGTACCGTTTAAAGAAAAAGATAAACTGTACAAGCAATATCATGGTGTCATCGACAAGTTGTTTGACAAGCTGAATCTTTCCGCATCACAGAAAAAATTAAGCAATTTTAAATCAACCATCAGCAAGGAAGGCAACCTTTATCGTGAACGCGAAAAACTGGTTCGTGCTTACGAAAACATGAAGAATGAAATTCAAACATACGAGAACAACTTGGGCTTCTTGACCAGTTCTTCCAAAAAAGGTAGCAGTTTGGTTACGGAAATGAATCGTAAAGTGGAAAAACTCAAAGCAGACCTAGAATTGATCTTGAAAAAAATTGAGGTGATCGACCAATCAATGAAAAACGAATAAAAACAGTTATATGAAAAAAGAGTCTAACGCAAATGCGTTAGACTCTTTTTTCATATAACGGGTCAGCGGATTTTCCTGGTTGGTAAGCTTTCTTTTAAGCGTATAGCCTAGCCA
>OGLO01000224.1_pt1 | contig 17130 bp, 18 predicted proteins | sample 1572891 | NCBI WGS metagenome assembly OGLO01 (sample SAMEA2581999, study PRJEB24529) | metagenome | biome: Human gut stool | place: China | collected 2011
GGTTGTTGCCCGCGTGCGCGGACACGCCGTGCATGACGACGCGGTAGGCTGCACGGCCCTTGCGGGCACGCACGAGTTCGCCGCCGGCGCGGGCTGCTTCAAAGACAAGGGCCCGCGTGGATTTGGCTGCGGTTTCACTGAGCCACTGATGCGAGCTCGCAGACCCCGTTTCTTCATCAGGATTCAGACACACCGCGACGGAAAGTCTCTCAAGGTCTTCCTTACGTGCGTTTTTGAGCGCGTAAAAGATGGCGAGCACACCGCTTTTACAGTCCGAGCAGCCGGGGCCCTTCACATGGTCGCCTTCGCGGCTCATGGGGCGCTCGGCCGCCGTTCCGTCGGAAAATACGGTGTCAAGATGCGCGTTCATCATCACGTCATAGTGATCAGCCCCGGGACGGTTGGTGGCAAAAAGCCCGCGGCCGGCCTTGGGCCCGAGATCAACGAGTTCGGCATGAAAGCCGATTGACTCGAAGTGACGCTTCATGATTTCAGCCGCGCCCGTGACGCCTGCGCAGTTATGCGTGCCGCAGTCGCGGTTGACGAGCTCGGCAAGATCCTTGAGATAACTTTCCAGCATGGTACGTTTTCAGCCTTGTCTTACAGAACGAAGAGACGCATGATAATCATCGCGACGGCTGCCGCGAGAATCGACAGAAGCATCATCACGGGGATCATCTTGCCGGAGATGCCGACAACACCCAGAAGGCGTCCCATGTACTGCAGCTGAGAGCCCATGAGGTAGATGGCAGGCGTTAACACCGCAAGATGGGTGCCGTCAACCAAACCCTGGCCGAACAAGGCAATCGCCACACCGACGCCGCCGCCCATACTCATCCAGGCGGCAAGAAGCACCGTGGCGGATTCGCCGGGCAGTCCGAACACAGCCATCAGAGGACCGCAGGCCACACCGATGATTTTCAGAAGTCCCGTGATCTGCAGAGCCTTAATGATCACAAAGGCCATCAGAACGTTGGGGATCATGGAACCGATGGCAATGCCCCAGCCCTGACGGGCACCGCGGACAAAGACGTCGGTGATCATTTCCTTGCCGCCCGCATGCGGATCGGCAGCCGCTGTTGTTTTGTTTTCGCTCATTTCAAATTCCTTTTCAGTATTTTGTCGTGGCGTTCACTGTGCCTTTACTTCGCCGCCTTTTTGGACGAGCGGATCATGAGAAGACGCATGACGTTGGCAATAACGAACTTCATCACGAGGATGAGCCCGAGGCACACGCCGATCGAAGTGGGGACAGCCAGCTTGCCGTCAGCCGCGGTGAGCGTGAACAAAACTGCACCGGAGGAAAGGAAGTTGGTGATGGTGGCGTCGGCCGAGTACTGGAACTGGCAGAAGATGTTGACTTCAGCTTCGTTGAGTTCACCGGCGTCCTTTAACTGACGTGTAAGCGCCGCGGCGCCGTCCGTGGACTGCAGCGACGTAATGAGCGCTAAGCCGCAGGAACCCGGAAGGCCAAGCAGCGGCCGCAGAATCGGGGTGAGCAGCACACGGGCCGCACGCAGTGCACCGTAGTGCTCAAGCACCGTGATCATGGCAAGCGCAAACATCACGGTGGGAACAAGCGTGAGGGCAAACACGAAGCCGTCAACGGCGCCTGACCCGCCTTTGCCGCGGAAGTTGGAGAAGGCCGCGGTAACGCCGTCGGCCGACTGCGAGACGCTTGCGACAACTTTACCGAAGCCGCCGTTAAGGCTTGTGAAGTCAAAAACGCTCCACCAATGGTTGCCGGCTAAAACACCGGAAAAAAACACGCAGGCAAAAATCAGCGAGACATACGCGCCGATACCGACTTTTTCTTTGGTCTGCGGAGTTGTCGTGTCAGACATAAATGCTCCTTGGCTGGTAATAAAAGACAGGCAGGAAATAGTGAGCCGCGGCGGGGAAAACGAGGCGGTACTGCAGGTGTTGCCTTACCTCGGGAAGCGGCCGGATGTGAAAAACCTGTCTAAGGGAAAAAACCTAAGAAGCATTATGCATAGACAACGGATATTTGTCTATTTGTAACGGGACAAATCGATGAAATTCGAATACCGTCAGTTCAGTTTGGTGCGGTCAAAGGGAATCCGGACCACAAACCGCGCCCCGCATCCGGAACCGTCAGCGCGGGGAAAGCCGTCTTCAATCTGAATCGAAGCGTCATGCATCGCGACAATGCGGCGGACGATCGCAAGACCCAGGCCGGTGCCTGAAACTTTGGTGCCCAGAGCCCGGTAAAAACGCTCAAAGACGCGTTCGCGTTCTTCGGGCGCGATGCCCGGGCCGTTGTCGGTGACGGAAATAACGGCGTCTTTGCCGTCGGCGGCAATGCCGATTTCAATGCGCCCGCCTTCGGGCGTGTAGCGGATGGCATTGTCGGTGAGGTTGGTGATCATGAGCCGCAGCGCGTCGGGCATGCCGAGGACTTCGGCGGGTTCCGTTTTTGCCGTGAGCGTGATGCCTTTGGCTTCGGCCGGTGCGGTAAGGTCTTCGGCAACGGCTTTGGCCATTGCGGCAAGGTCAGCCGGCGCCATCGGTTTTTGGGAGGCGTCCGGGTCAAGTCGGGCAATGGTTAAAAGCTGCTCGACAAGTTTTGTGGCGCGGGCCACACCCTGCTGAAGGCGTCCGGCGTACTTGGCGCGGTCCTCATCGGTTTTGGCGCGCGCAAGAAGTTGCGCCTGCAGCTTGATCGCTGCAAGCGGCGTTCTGAGTTCGTGTGCGGCATCAGAAGCAAAGCGCTGCTGCGCGGTAAGGCTGTCGCCTAAGCGCCGCATCAGATCGTTAATGGCGTTAACGAGGCTTCTGAGCTCGTAGGGCAGGCCCGTTGAAGGAATCGGATCCAGAGACGACGGGGATCGCTTGGCAACAGCTCTTGCGGTTTTACTTAAGGGCTGCAGCACCTGCACGATCACAAACCAGATGGCAATCGCAAGAAATGCGATGAAAAGCAACACCGGCTGCAGAATTCTCAGAGCGGCGGAAGCGGCCATCCGGGAGCGTACCTCAAGGGGCTGCGCCGCCTGCACAATGCGTGTGCCGACAGCGGCGGCGTACTGCCGCCACTCGTGCCCGGCTTCATCGGTAAAGGTGGAAAAGCCCGGAATTTCCGCAACCGGCAGCGGATGCTGACTGCGGGCCACGTAGAGGCGGTTGTCCGCGGCATCGTAGACCTGTACGGAAATCTGCTGCTGCGGCGCCTGCCCGATAAGGGCCACGCTGTTAACCTCAATATTGCCGCCTTCGATGAGTTCAAGCGCCGTGTGCTTAAGCTGCGCATCAAACAGCGACGAGAACTCCATCCGGGTGGAGTAATAGGTGGCAACCGATGCGACAACGCCCGCCGTGACGAGCGCTGAAACAAGCATCAGAACAAGTTTTCCGCGGATACTGAGCATGATGATGCGGCAGGTCCCGAAGCTGCGTGCTGACTAGGTCTCAAGAAGGTAGCCCACGCCGCGCACCGTTTTGATGGCGCCGTCCGAGAGCTTCTTTCTTAAGTGATGCACGTGCACTTCGATGGCGTTGGAGCCCACGGTGGAATCCCAGTTGTAGAGCTTTTCTTCGAGCTGGCCGCGCGAGAGCACAACGCCCGGACGGTCGGCAAGCGCCACAAGAAGGGCATACTCCTTGGAGGAGAGCAGTACCGGCTCGCCGCGGAAAAAGACTTCGCGGGTTTCCGGCTTGATGACGAGTTCGCCTCGCTCAATCGTGGGCTCGCTGCGGCCGGCGGAGCGGCGCAAAAGGGCACGGATGCGGGCTGAGAGTTCGTCAAGGTCAAAGGGCTTGACAAGATAGTCGTCGGCACCGGCATCAAGGCCCTTGACGCGGTCGGAGACCGTGTCGCGCGCCGTGGTCACAAGAACCGGCACGTGCATGCGCTGCGAGCGAACTTCCTGCAGCACGCTGATGCCGTCTTTGCCGGGCAGACCCAGGTCAAGAATCACGAGCGAAAAAGGGGTTGTTCTGAGTGCAATCAGGGCGGAGTTGCCGTCCTGCACCCAGTCAACGGCATAGCCTTCGGCCTTAAGCCCGTCGACAACGCCTTCTCCGATCATTTCGTCGTCTTCAACGAGAAGAATTCGCATGATGATTTCCTAACGCATAAGAGGGCGGCCGCAACGGTGCTGACACGGGACACGCGACGCACGGGGACTCGGGCGGCCGCCGACAGTTTGCCGCAGAGTGTACTCGATATCGGAAAAGACTACGTTTTCTGAAACGCTTTTCTATGTCTTCGTGCAAAGACGGAGGGCGAAAAGTCTTGTGTTGATACAAAAGAAATTGTTTTGTGTCACAGAATTGTTGCAATACGGTGCTACATTGAAAAATTATCGCGGGCGGAGCGGGTTTTCTGCCTTTTATCAGAGTGTTTGCCGGACGGTGTTGCGTCATGAGTCAGGAAAAAGCGGTGTCGGAAAAAGAAGGCGTTAAAGCCGGGAGCGTCAAAAAAGAGGGGGCGGGTCCGGTGCCGGCTGCTCTAAAGAGCGGAAAAGCAAAAAAGCGGACGGGAACAAAAGCCGCGGCGCGCACAAAGCCGGCAGGTAAAAAAGGGGCAGCCGGACAGCCGGGGGCACAAAGGGAAGCGGCCTTTCTGAAAGACGCTTCAGCACTGGGCTTAAGAGATCCCCGGCTTTACATCAACCGTGAAATCAGCTGGATTGAATTTGACCGCAAGGTCCTTGAGACGGCCATGGACAAACGTGTGCCGCTTCTGGACCGGGTGAAGTTTCTTGCGATCTTCTTTAATAACCTCGATGAGTTTTACATGGTGCGGGTGATGAACCTGCAGCGCCAGGCCCGAAGCGGTGTGGCGCCCACCGGCGCCGATCAGATGCCGCCCGCGCGCCAGTTGTCTGAAATCCGGCGTCGTGTGCAGGAGATGCTCGATGCCGCCGAAGTACTCTGGTTTGATGAGTTAAAGCCCGCTTTGGCGAAAAAAGACATCCGCTTTGTGAAGTACGAGGATCTTACGGGGCGTCAGAAAACGCGTGTGAACCGCTATTTTGACGAGCAGATCTTTCCGATTCTCACGCCCCAGGCCGTGGACGCAGGCCGCCCCTTCCCGATGATTTCCAACACGAGCATCAATATCGTCGCGGAACTTGAGGCCGTGGCCGCTTCCGCCCCCGTCAAGGTCCGTTTTGCCCGTGTGAAGTGCCCGAACAACCTGCCGCGGTTTCTGTTTCTCACCGATGCTGATAAGGAAGGGTCTGAAACCTTTGCCGTCACCGAAGACACCAATCAGGTGCTTTTGGTGGAAGACCTGATCGTGCGCCGCATGGGGCAGCTTTTCCCCGGCTACAAGGTAAAAAATTCCGGTCTTTTCCGCGTCACCCGCAACACCGACGGTGAAATCGAAGAAGACGAAGCCGATGACCTGTTGTCGGCCGTGCGCGACTACGTCGAGCAGCGACGTTTCGGCTCGGTCGTAAGGCTCGAACTCGGGCGCGGCATGCCAAAGCGCCTGCAGGAATTTCTGGTGCAGCACCTTGACATGCATCCGAGCCAGATCTTTAAGTCAAAGATGCCGCTTGCGTTTTCTGAGTTCATGGGACTGATGGCCCTGGATAAGCCGGGGCTTAAGTACCCGGCGATGCATCCGAGAATTCCTGCGGCCTTTGACGCCGAAGGCAGCGTCTTTGAGGCGATCGCCGGGCACGATCAGATGGTTTATCACCCCTACGATTCGTTTGCCTGCGTTTTGCGGTTTCTGCATCAGGCGGCGCTTGACCCCGACGTCGTTGCCATCAAGCAGACGCTTTACCGCTGCGGCAGAGCGTCCCCCGTTGTAAAGAGCCTTCTTGAGGCCAGGCGCCTCGGCAAGCAGGTGACGGCTGTGGTGGAACTCAAGGCCCGGTTTGACGAAGAGCAGAACATCAACTGGGCCGAGGAACTCGAAAAAGCGGGTGTGAATGTTGTTTACGGTTTTGCCGGACTCAAGATCCACGCGAAGCTCTGTCTCGTTGTGCGCCGCGAGGGCGGCGGCATGCGCCGTTACGTGCATATCGGCACGGGTAACTACAACGCGGCTTCCGCGAAGATCTATACCGATCTCGGGCTTTTCACAACCAATGACGCGATCTGCAACGACGTGCAGGACCTGTTTAACATCATGACCGGGTTCGGCTTTATTGAAAACTACCGTGAGCTTTTTGTCTCGCCCAATCTGCTGCGGCGCAACATGTCCGCGCTCATTGAGGAAGAAATTGCGCTGCACATGAAAGAGGGCGGCGGCCACATTATCTTGAAGTGCAATCAGCTCGTTGACCCCGACATCATTGCCCTTCTTTACAAGGCAAGCCGCGCGGGCGTGAAAATCGAATGCATCGTGCGCGGCATCTGTTCGCTCAGGCCCGGCATTCCCGGTGTTTCCGACACGATTACCGTGCGCTCCATCGTCGGAGAACTTCTGGAGCATGCCCGCGTCTACTGGTTCCGTCACGGCGGTAAAGAGAAAATGTACGTGGGCAGCGCCGACATGATGACCCGTAACTTAAACGGCCGCATTGAGGTGTTGGCGCCCGTGCTCGATCCGGATATCCGCGACAACATCCTTGAGCAGATTGTGAAGGCGCAGCTTGCCGATAACGTCCATGCCTGGGTTTTGGCGGGCGACGGCACCTACACGAAAGTAGTGCCGGAAAAAGGGGCTGCACCTTACGACTCACAGGCTGAGATCGGCCGGCATCTGCATCTTCTTGCGCAGCACGACGGCAAACGCCGGGTGTCGATCAGCTGAGGCAGTCACAGGCATTTTCAAAATTCTCAGGCAGCCCGCATACCTGAAGTGTGCCCGGTGTTGTAGAGTGCGAAGAAACCGGCCGGGACGGCCTCTTTGCAGTCCCGGTGCGGTGCTTTTCGGACTTTCGGGAGATCTGTGCAATGGATATGACGCCGCGTGAACCGGTTGTTGTAAACGGCTTTGCCAACGAACCGCCTTCTTCAATTGTGACGGTGGCCAAGATCGTTTATATCCTGCACGCCGTTTCCGTCATCATCGGAATCGTGACCGGAGCCTCCGTCATCGGCGCATTTCTTTTCGGCTGGCCTTCGATTGCGGCGGTGGTTTTAAATTACGTGATGCGCAGCGAAGCCCGCGGCACGTATGTTGACAGCCACTTTTCCTGGCAGATCCGCACCTTCTGGTACGCCATGGCCTGGACGCTTCTGGTGGCCTTTACGGGGCTCATCCTCTCCTGGCTTCTGATCGGCTTTGCCGTCTGGACCGTGGGTTTCATCGTCATGGGAATCTGGGTGGGCTACAGAATCGTGCGGGGCTGGATCCGGTTAAGTAACGCGCAGCCCATGCCGGTTAACTGACAAAGGAAACCGCAGGTATCATCTCTACGGATTAGTCTGTGCGGGAGAGGGCGGGATTATCCGCATACATTTCATGCCCTGAAAAAACAGGAAGGCAGCAAAATGCCAACCTGTTTTTTTGTGTCCTGAAAAAGAGCCTGCCCGAGCAGATGTTTTTTGGTCAGGACAGACGTTACCGGACCGGTGCGAGACCGGCCGTCAATAACAAGAAGACGCTGGTGCATTGTCCGTAAAACGGATGAGTCCGGTGCCCAATGGAGAATTCCTGTGAAGAACGCAATGTTCAAGTTTTCGGCAGCACTCACGCTTGCGGCGGCTGCCACGTCCGCAGCCTACGCGGGCGGCTTTATGCTCACCGAACAGTCTGTGGCGGGTTTGGGCCGCGCCTACGCCGGCTCCGGTATCGTGGGTGACGATCTGTCCGCCGTCTGGTACAACCCGGCCGGTATGGTTCTTCTGCCTGGCACGCAGTTTCAGATGGGTTCCGTGATGGCTTATCTCGATCTCGATGTTGAGACGAATAAAGGAGATACGGATAACGGTGCCAAGCACGGTGTGCCGATTCCCAACATGTTCTTCACGCATCAGATGAATGAAGACATGTGGTTTGGCTTCGGTATCACGGTTCCTTTCGGTATGGCGACTGAATATAAGCGCGACTGGGAACTTGCCGACCACGGCATGAACGCTGAAGTGAAGGTCTTTGACTTTAATCCGAACGTTGCCTGGAAGGTAAACGACAAGCTCTCCATTGGTGCGGGTATGTCGCTGCAGTATGTGACGGCGCACTTCGAAAGCGGTGTTCCTGTTGGTGGTGCTACGGGATATGGTCGTCTGTCTGCTGACGGCTGGGCCTGGGGCGGAAACCTCGGCGTGATGTGGCAGCCCACGGAGACGCTGCGTTTCGGTCTGGCTTATCGCTCTCAGGTGAATCACCACGCAGACGGTACGTTTAAGGCAGGGATGAAAACCGGTCCGGATGGCATTCCGAAATTGGGAATCCCTGCTAACACGAGCGGCAAGGGTTATAACCTGGGTACTTATGATGGGCAAGCCACAATGTCTGCTCCGCATGTTGTGACACTGACCGGGACATGGGAAGCAACTCAGGCTCTGCGTTTGTCAGGCTTGGTTCGTTGGACAAATTGGGCAAGCTTTGATTCGTTGCCGATCACCAGTTCTGCATTTGGCAGACTTGGCCAAATGGCCGGAAACCCGACGAGCAGCAACACTCACAAAGAGGAGTATCACTGGAAAGATTCCTGGCTCTTTACGCTCGGTGCTGACTACACGATCAATGATGCAGTCACGGTCCGCGGCGGTGTGGGCTATGAAATCTCGCCGGTTGATGACGACAAGTACCGCAGCGCCACGATTCCGGATACTGACCGCCTGTGGCTCTCTTTGGGCGCCACCTGGCACGTCAATAACAAACTGCAGGGTGACTTCGGTCTCGCGTACCTCAAGGGAATCGGTGATAAGGGCCTCTACAACAAGATAACGGGTGAGCAGCTCGGCGAATTTAATAAGCTTGACGCCATCCTCGTGGGTGCTTAGTTCGTCTACCGCTTCGACTGATAAAGCCTGAGGCGTCAGAGGCGATCTGACAAACGTATAAAGCCGCTTTGCGCAGAAAATGAGTCTGCCGAAGCGGCTTTTTTACGGCCTGAAGTTTGTGCCCGGCCCCGTTTGGGCCGATAATGCACGTCTTTTCCGGATTTTCTTTGTGATTTCAACCCTTACGGATAGCGGCTGTGTCGATCTTTCTGCATCATCTTGAGCTTTGCGCTCCGCTTTTTCTGCTGGTGTTTTTGGGCTGGTTTACGATCAAAATCGGGCTTTTTGACAAAGCGGTGAGCTCGGCACTGTCGAAGTTTGTTTTTAAGCTTCTGATGCCGGTCCTTCTTTTTAAGATCATGAGCGGGCTCTCAGAGATGCCGCCCGTGGACTGGAAGGTGCTCATTGCCTTTTTTGCCTCATGTGTCGTCGTCTTCTTGCTCGGCAAATACTGCGGCAAATATTTTTTCCGTCAGGACAGCACAGGCCAGGTCATTACCGGCATGGGCGGCATTTTTGGCAACAACGTGCAGCTCCATTGTGCAGGTGAGCCTCGGCGCCGAGGCTATCCCCACGATTTCGCTCATCATTATTTTTAATGTTCTGCTGCTTTGGACAGCGGCCACGGCTTGTGTGGAATTCGGAAAAACGGGCGGGAAAATCGACGCCCGGAAGTTCGTGCATGCCCTCATCAACATCTTTAAAAACCCGATTGTTCTCGGCATCATCATCGGCTCGTGCTGGGGTATGACGGGCTGGCATCTGCCGCAGGTTGCGCAAAAGACGGTGGACTGGGTGGCGCTTGCCACAACACCGGCGGCACTGATTGCGGTCGGTATGGGCCTTGCGCAGCATTCGTTTAAGGCCTCCTTACCCAAAGGCACGCTGATCACGGTTTTAAAGCTTGCGGTGCAGCCCGCGCTTGTTTTCTTTTTCTGCCGCCTCATCGGTCTCGGGGAGCTCGAAACCAATGCGGCAACGCTTTTGGCGGCTCTGCCTGTGGCCATCAACCTCTACATCATGAGTAACGAATTTAACTCGGAAGAGGGGGCCGCGAGTAATTCCATCTTCGTCTCTACGCTTGTGTCGGCGGCCACGGTGCCGCTCACACTCACCTTACTGGGTGCAGGAGTTTAAAAATGGCGCTCGGCGCAACGATTTATAAGGCAACACTTGATATTTCCGATCTTGACCGCGGCTGGTACGGCTCGCGGTCGCTTACCGTGGCGCGGCACCCCTCGGAAACCGAAGAGCGCATGATGGTCCGGATTCTGGCCTTCTGCCTTTACGCGGATGAAAAGCTGGAGTTCGGCCGGGGACTTTCCGCCGAAGACGAACCGGACTTGTGGGAAACCAATGATGCGGGGGATATCGGCCGCTGGATCGATGTGGGCAATCCCGACAACAAGGCCTTAAGGCGCGCGGCGGGCAGAAGCGACGATGTGGTGGTGCTTGCCTACGATGAGGCAAAAACCGGTCCCTGGTGGCTTTCCAATAAGGGTGATTTCGGCAAGATCGATAAGCTCACGATCCGCACGATAAGTGACGAAGAAGTCCAAAAACTCACGGCAATGTGCACGCGCAGTATGCACCTCGCAGCTACGGTTCAGGACGGCGTGGTGTGGATTGCCGACGATAAAACCAATCTGGAACTGCACATCGGATGCCTGATGCGCAGAGGAGAACCCGTGTTCTGAGGCGCGTTACGCGTTTCTGAGACTGTCGGCCATGCGCCAGAAGGCCGCTTCAAGCTGAGTGCGCAGTGCGGCATCGGAAATCACATCAGCAATGGCCGCCTGCATACAGCCGTACCACTGATCACGCATGGCGTCATCAATCGTGAGCCGGCAGTGCTGTTCCCGCAGCATCGGCAGGCCGTGCGCCTGCTGATAGAGCCCCGGGCCGCCCAAAAAACCCGTGATGTACTCGACCATGCGGGTTTGATAGTGATCCGTTGCTTTACTGTAAAAGCCGCAAAGGGTTGGGGCACGGGGCTGGGTATGCAGCTCCCGGAAGTAGGCTGAAACCAGTGCGTTCACCGTTTCAGCCCCGCCGATGCGTTCAAAAAGCGACGGTGCTTTATTGTCCGTCATCGCAGAAACACGCCCCAGATGCCCAGGGCAATCAGCGGCCAGGCCACGACGGGCGAAAAGCAGACACGCAGGGCACGGTTTTGCGGGATAAACCCGAAACCGTGCACCCAGCAGAAACTCATGCCGATCATCATGAGAACAAAAAAGCCGTGCGGCACAGACGTGCTTGTCTCGGCAATAAGCCGCGGATAAAACACGGTGATACACATCACGGCCGCGGCCGCAAGAAAGCTTAAAACTCGCATCAGAGTCCGCACGTTTGTTCCTTTTCTGACGTTGTTGCAGGCAGAGTGCTTGTAAGGCATTAAGCCTTGTTGTCTTCTTCTTCTTCGCGGTTGTCGATCGTCACGGAGATGAGAATCGAAATCGCGAGGGCGAAGCCAAGACCGGCAGCCCAGTAAAAGTAGATCATGTCAAATCCTCCGGTTAAGGGGTTTGTCGGCGGCAGAGCGCTTCAGTCATAAAGCCTTTCTGCCGCCGGGTTCATACCGATCAGTACAGGTTGTGATCGTTCTTGGCGATGAAGTCGGACGTGATCTTGCCGGACATTGTGCGGTAAGCCCACGTGGTGTAGGCGACCACAATCGGCAGGAAGATGAGCGTAACAACAAGCATGATCTCAAGCGTGAGCTGAGAGCTCGTGCTGTCCCAGATCGTCAGGCCGGAGCGCGCATCGGTCGAGCTCGGCAGGATGAAGGGGAACATGGCAACCAGGGGCGTGAGGATCACACCGAGCAGGCCCACCGCGGAACTGACAACCGCAGCAAGGCCCTTCATGCCGCGGGCAAGAATGCCCGAGACCACAAACCCGAGCACGGCAACAAGCGGCACAAGCCACAGAACCGGGTAGGACGAGAAGTTCGCAAACCACGCGCCGGCGTAAACGTCAACGGTCTTGGCAAGCGGATTGGCGGGACCGGCCGGGTCAAGACCCGCGGTCGCAATAAAGCCGTCAACACCGAAGTAAGCCCAGATGCCGCCCAGGATGAAGAGCACAACCGTCGCAAAGGAGGTGAGCGTGCTCACCACGGAGGCGCGGCGCTGCAGGTCATCTTCGGTTCTTAAAACCAGGTAGTTGGCGCCGTGGGCAACGATCATCAGCAGAGAGACCACACCGCACAGAAGGCCGAAGGGATTCAGAAGCCCGAAGAAGCTGCCGGTGTAAATCGGACGCATCGTTTCATCGAGGTGGAAGGGCACACCCTGCAGCATATTGCCGAAGGCCACACCGAAAATGATCGGGGGAACGGCAGAACCCACAAAGAGCAGCCAGTCCCAGGACTTCTTCCACGTGTCGTGCTCATGCTTGCTGCGGTAGTCAAACGCCAGGGGGCGGAAGATCAGAGCCGCGAGAATGATGAGCATGGCCCAGTAAAAGCCCGAGAAAGCCGTTGCGTACACAATCGGCCAGGCGGCAAAAATGGCGCCGCCCCCGGTGATGAACCACACCTGGTTGCCGTCCCAGTGGGGAGCAACCGAATTGATCATGCAGCGGCGTTCCGTATCGTTTTTGCCGAGGAAGGGCAGCAGAGACCCCACACCCATGTCCTGGCCGTCCATGATGGCAAAGCCCACGAGGAGAACCCCGATAAAGAGCCACCAGATGACTTTCAGAATTTCATAATCGATCATCGTAATTTCTCCATCCGGTTAGGCTTTGCGTTCAAAGAAGTAGCGGCCGGTGCTCAGAGAGCTCGGACCGAGTTTGGCAAAGCGCACCATGAGCCAGAGTTCAACCACAAGCAGTACCGCGTAAAGGACGATAAAGCCGATGAGAGACCCGAGAACGCTGCCGGCGGAAAGCGAAGACACCGAGAGATCCGTGGGAAGCACTTCGTAAATGGTCCAGGGCTGACGGCCGTATTCGGCGACAAACCAGCCGGCTTCGCAGGCAATCCAGGGCAGCGGCATGGCCAGCAGACTGAGCCACAGAAGCTTCTTCTTCTCAACCATGTTGTTCTTGATGCTGAACCAGGCGCACAGAAGGAAGATGAGAAGGCTTGCAATGGCGCAGCCCACCATCAGGCGGAAAGACCAGTACATCGGATTCACGGCAGGCACCGTGGAAAGAGCCGCGGTGCGGATCTGGTCGGGCGTGGCCTTGGAGACATCAGCGGTGTACTTTTTCAGAAGCAGACCGTAACCCAAATCAGCTTGAACTTCTTCAAACTGCTGACGCAGGTTCTGGCTTGAGGGGTTCTTGCGGAGTTCTTCCAGAAGTCCCACGGCACGCTGGCCGTTGATGATGCGGGCCTGAGCCTTTTCAACAAGCGGATTGATGCCTTCGATTTCCGTGGAGATGCTGCGCGTACCCATCAGACCGAAAAGCCAGGGAACCGAGACTTCCATTTCATTGGAACGGGTCTTGTCGTTCGGAAGAGCAAAAAGCGAGAGCGGAGCCGGCGCTTCGTGCGTTTCCCACATGGCTTCCATCGAAGCGATCTTGGTGGGCTGATTTTTCGTCACGAGGTAACCGGATTCGTCACCCATGTGAATCGTGAGAAGCGTGGCGATAAAGCCGAAGCATGCTGCCAGGCGGATCGACTTCTTCGCAAAGTCAATATCGCGGCCCTTGATGAGGTACCAGGCCGAAATCGACAGAACGAACATGGCGCCCGTCATGTAGCCGGCGTTAATCGTGTGCATGAACTTGGCCTGCGCCCAGGGACTCGTAACCACTTCCCAGAAGTTGGCCATTTCCATACGCATTGTCACGAAATTGAATTCGCTGCCCGCGGGGTATTGCATCCAGGCGTTGGCAATCAGAATCCACAACGCCGAGAGGTTCGTGCCCAGGGCCATCAGGAACGTGACGGCAAGGTGTCCGCCCTTGCTCAGACGGTTCCAGCCGAAGAAAAAGAGCCCGACCATGGTGGATTCCAGGAAGAAGGCCATCAGACCTTCAATCGCAAGCGGGGCGCCGAAGATGTCGCCCACGTAGTGCGAGTAGTAGGCCCAGTTCGTGCCGAACTGGAATTCCATGGTGATGCCGGTGGCAACGCCCAGGGCAAAGTTAATGCCGAAAAGCTTGCCCCAGAAACGGGTCATGTCTTTGTAGACCTCACGGCCGGTTACGACGTAACAGGCTTCCATGACCACCAGCATGAATGAAAGCCCCAGCGTAAGCGGGACAAACAGGAAGTGGTACATGGAGGTGAACGCGAACTGCAGCCGCGACAGATCAACGAGTTCAGAAGAAATCATTGCTGCTCCCTCGGAGTGATTTGTTGTGTTGAATTGTTAGATTCCGGCGCACGTTCCAGAAGGGCTGTTGCGACGTTTTCAGGCGTTTGCTCGACGCGCTTGTCCGGGCCGAAAAAGAAGTACCACAGCCCGAAGATGGCAGTGAGTTTGCAGCACAGGATGACGGCGATTTCCAAAACGAGTCCGGGCTTTTTGGCGGCGGAACAGGTGGTTTCAGACATAAGACCCAACTTTCGTATACGCAGGGATTCTTGACGAGCGTATCTTAGAGAAGCGGCCCTGCGTGAGGGTAAGAAAATATGCCGGGAAGGGATAGTTTTTCTCCAAAAATCATCAAAATCGGACATAAACTGACATATTTGGCATAATGAGTTTCACTTGGTTGTCAGCCCGCCGGGTCCGCTCGGCGTTTTCCTTTTCCTGTTGAGCGGTTTTTTATGGCGGTAGCGTCCGAACTTGACTGTCTTTTGTCGGCAATTGATGAACCGGCGTGTCTTATCCGGCCGGAGGATCAGACGGTGGCGGCCGTCAACGCCGCCTATACAGCCGAATTCGGGGCGGTTTTCTTTGAAGGAAGACGCTGCTGGGAGGCACTGCACCGGGCGGCAAGATGCCCGGAGTGCGGCCTGGCCTGTCCCCTGGACAAAACCGGCGAGACGCACCGGGAAGCCTCGGCTGTGCACGCAATTTTTGCCAACGACGCCGAACACCGCTATACGGTTATCACAAGCGCCGTGACCGCCTCTGACGGCAAGGTGCTTTACTGGCTTGAGCGGATCCGTCCGCACCGCACGGACGCGGCTGCGGGGGTTATGGTGGGAAAAAGCGCGGCGTTTCGGCGCATTGTGAGCCGCCTTGCCTCCGTATCGCAGAGAAATTCAGCGCTTTTCTTCTGGGGTGAGGAAGGCAGCGGCCGGGAACTTGCCGCACGCACCGTGCATGAAAACAGTCCGCGCGCCACGGGCCCCTTTGTGAAAATCAATCTGGCCGGCATGACGGTGCGCGCGGCGCACGATCTTTTTGCCGGCGAGGTCTCGGGCGGCATTGCGGGCTGCGCGACAGGCCTTTTTGCGCAGGCTGCGGGCGGCACGCTTTTTCTCGAACGCGTCGATGAAGCCGATGGGGCGGTGCTGTCTTGGCTCTGCGAAGTGCTGCACCGGGAAGAGTACGAAGGTGTGAAGGGCTTTACGGTAACCGATTTTCGCTGGATGATGAGTGCGGGGATTTCCTCACGCGCCTTTGCCGCTTTCGGAGAAGCGCAGAAAACGCTGGTAGCGGAAGCCGTGCCGGTGTTTATCGAACCGCTTTCGGCAAGGCGCGATGATGTGGAACTTCTGGTGCGGCACTTTCTAAGTGACTTCCGCCGGCAGGGGGAGGGGACGGCGGATGTGTCGCCGGAGGCTCTGAGCGCTTTGACAGGGGCCCGCTGGAAGGCCAATATCCGAGAGTTGCGGGAGACGGTTTTTGCCGCGGCGCGCCGTGCGGCGGCAGAAGACGCTTCCTGCATAACGCCTGAGATGCTGAGCCTGACGCAGGAACCCGCCGATGAAGCCGACAGCCTCTTTCAGCCCGATGCCGGCATACGGCCTGTTGCGGAAGTAAACGATCTTTATATCCGCTGGGCCGTGAACCGTTTTTCCGGCAGCCGCGCGCAGCTGGCGCGCCGGCTCGGTATTTCCGAGCGCACGCTCTACCGGCTGGCTGCAGCCCAAAGGCTTGCCCGAAAGAAGTCAGCTGTAGGAAAATGACGGTTTGACGGCCGGCGGTACTTTCGGCTGCCGGCACTTTCATCCGGAATTTTTTCTTCAGTCATGCCTTCCCGCGACAATCAGGAAACCGAACTTTTAGCCTACAGACTGCTGCCCGGCGAGGAGCGCCACAGGCTTGCCCTGGGCGCTGCGCTCATTCACTGGTCGTATCTTGCGGCGAAAAAACCGTCTGCGAAGGGTACGGTGATTCTGCTGCACGGTGTCGCAAGTAACGGCAGCCGCTGGGAAGAGTTTCTCGATACAACGGACTTAAGGGACGACTGGAACTTTATCCGCATGGATTTGCGGGGTCATGCCGCAAGCATCTGCCGCAAGAAGGCGCGGCTTGAGGACTGGTGCGCGGATGTAACTGAAGTGATGAAGGCCGTGGGTGTGCAAAAAGCCGTGATCATCGGGCACAGCCTCGGAGCCCAGGTCACCCTAAACCTTGCGGCGCACTATCCGGAAAAAGTAAGGGGCGTTGTGCTTCTGGATCCCCTGGTGACGGAAGCACTCACCTCCAAGGCCCGTTCAATGAAGCGCAAACTCCCGATGCTGCGGCTTGCAGAGTCCGTGACGCGCGCCATGAATTCGCTCGGGTTTTCCAGACGCCTTGTCGCGCAGGATCTGCGAGCCATGGACAGCAAGGCCCGTGAAATGATTGCCCGCGGAGGTGACGAGCTCAAGGCCTTTATCGCGCAGTACTCGTCGGCAAAGGCCGACCTGCAGTACATCCATCTCGCACCGTACTTAAGAGACCTTCTGGAAGTGGGGCGCCGCACACCCGCGCCGGAGTCGATTACGTGTCCGACACTGGTGATTGCCGCTTCTTCCGGGACCTTTACCGATGAAAAGGCGATGGCTGCCTGGGTGGCGCGGATGCCTCTGGCCCGCATTCAGGCGGTTCACTGCGCACACTGGCCGATGACTGAGTGCCCGCAGGAAGTCAGTGCCGCCGTTTCCGGCTGGATGAAGGACGTCTTCAGCGCTTAAGGCGCAGGCATTGCTTTCCAGCCCGTCGGACAGGCTCTGACCTGCGGCCACCAGCCCTGTTCGGCTTCGCACCAGAAAACCGTATTCGTTGTCGTGGTTGTCGTTGTTGTCGTGGTGGTGGTTGACGAATTGCCCGGATAGGGTTGTGTCTGCGGAATAACGTACGTTGTCACGGGAGGATCGTCACGCAGTGCGGCAGCGGCTCCGTAAACGAGAGCCCC
>OGLO01000227.1_pt1 | contig 16977 bp, 13 predicted proteins | sample 1572891 | NCBI WGS metagenome assembly OGLO01 (sample SAMEA2581999, study PRJEB24529) | metagenome | biome: Human gut stool | place: China | collected 2011
AAAGCTGCCTTCGTGCGACTCTTTGTATTTTAAATAATCAGTTACTCTTCCTGTTATCATAAAATTGCTCCAGGCTTCATCCATGGTCTCATCCTCCCATCATCCATCACTTGATAATGTTAGGATTTCCGCAGACAGCTTCGCTTATACCAGCAAAAAAATGGTAAGTTTAGATCTCATCCTTGTTATAACCAAAATTCTTCATCATGGAATCGCTGTCACGCCAGTCTTTTTTAACTTTTACCCAAAGTTTTAAATTGACCTGTTCCTCTAACAGTCGTTCGATCTCATAACGTGCGTTTGAACCGATCTTTTTTAACATTGCCCCGCCTTTTCCAATCACGATGCCCTTATGGGAATCCCTCTCGCAGACGATTGTCGCCTCAATGTCCATGATGTTCTGTCCTTTCCGCTGTTTCATGCGGTCAATGCAGACAGCGATTCCGTGCGGGATCTCATCATCCAATGCATGAAGTGCCTTTTCACGGATGATCTCCGCAACGATCGCGCGCTCCGGCTGGTCTGTGATTGTGTCCTCATCATAAAACTGCGGTCCGTACGGCAGATATTTAAAGATCATGTCAAGTACGGTATCGAGATTCTGTGCGCGCAGGGCGGACGCCGGAACGATCTCGGCAAAATCATATACTTTGCGGTAAGTATCGATAAATTCCAGTATCTTGTCACGGCTGACCGTATCCACCTTATTGATGACAAGAATCACAGGTGTTTTTGTCTTTTTTAACTGCTCGATGATATGCTGTTCCCCTGCTCCGATAAAGTTCGACGGCTCTACTAACCAGAGGATCACATCCACTTCATTTAAAGTGTGTTCTGCAGTGTTGACCATATATTCACCCAGCTTGTTTTTTGCCTTATGGATTCCCGGCGTGTCCAAAAATACGATCTGTCCGCGTTCCATATCCGTATAGACAGTCTGGATACGGTTTCTGGTGGTCTGCGGTTTATTGGATGTGATTGCGATCTTCTGACCAATCAGATGATTCATTAAAGTTGATTTTCCAACGTTTGGTCTGCCGATAATTGTGACAAATCCCGATTTAAAATTTTCTTTCATTCGTACTCCATTCCCAAATTATTCATATAAATTTTTCAGCTGCATAAACATGTCGCTCTGACTCTTTAAGTTATCTTCGTTTCCGATGACACAGAGATTTTTTTCTTCCAGCACGGATGCGATCAGATCCTTTAAGCCACGGATATCCTCATCTGTTGCACCGATCACCTGATCGCGCTCTTTCTGGATATCCGCAAAATCCAGTCCCTGTAAATATGCGGTCATGGAACGTGCTCCCTTCGCACTCGGATTCATCGGCGTATCCATATCACTGATCGTACCAATGATGTATTTTGTCATCTCACGCTCGTCCGCCTTAAAATCGGCAAGATACTGCGGGATACCGTCATAGATCTCATCCGTTTTCTTTAAGTTCGGATCACGGTAGGAAACAAAATAAGTATCTCCATTCCGCATATAGCTGTTCATACATCCATAGGCTCCGCCCTTGACACGGACATTGATCCAGAGATAATCATATCCCATAATGACTTTTAAAATGCGCAATGCACCGTGATACGAAAATCCGTGGCGCACATAGTTACCAGCTCTCGCCACATACTGCACCTGGGAGGCATCCATAAATCCCTCATTTTTCTTTTCTAAATGAAGCTCTGGCAGACTCCGCTCTTTCACGATTTTCTTCGACGGATACAGATTTTTTAACAGGAAAGCGATCTGTGCTTCTACCGCCTGATAATCTGCCTCTTCGCAGACAACACTGACGATCATGCGCTCCGGTACAAATATCGTCTGTACCATTTTCTCAAGCTGTGCGATCAGTGCATCTTTTTTCTCATTAAAATGTTCATCTAAATCAGCGACCAGCTCATAGAAGGAAATGCCTGCGGTTGCCTCCTGATAATATGCCGCTCTTGAGAAATAAGACAGCGCACGCATGGATGCTACCGAATGTCCGGAACCGTCAAATGCCGCCTCCACCCTTGAACGAAGCTGCGCAATGATCTCACGCAGGCGCTTTTCATCAGAAATCTTTGTCGTCATTATGATCTCACGCAAAAGATCCATCGCCTGGGGCAGCTCCGATGCAAGCGTTTTTACACGCAGTTCAAACATAAACTGCATATCCTCCGGCTTCTTCACATGCGGATAAACACCACAGCTTGCGGATATTCCACCGGTGTGGATGTTGATCTCATTTGCCAGTTCTGAAAATCCGTACCGCTCTGTATCCATATAGCCAAGGATATATTTTAAAATTCCAACATACGGCAGATCTTTGATCTCCATATCACGGATATCAAAGAGGATGCGCAGATAATCAATACCATTTGAAAACATCTCATGGTGTACGACCGCCGTGTCACCGCATTTTTTCATCGTATTGTAAAGCGGTGCCGCCTCACGTTTCATATCCTCACGTTTTAACATCGGAATTTTTGCCAAATCTTCCTTTGGTGAAGGCTCTTCCTGATACTGTTTTAAATGTTTCGTGTCTGCGATAAGCTGCTTGATCTCCTCTTTACTCAGGCTGTCTTTATATGCAGCAAGTTTCTCTGCCAGTGTCTCTTCTCTTTTTGCATTAAGACCTCTCTCCGGCTCAATCACAACCACCGACGCATGCGGATTGTGAAGCAGATATTTTTCAATCAATGTTTCAAAATATCCGGTCTCAACCTGCTCCCGCAGGAAACGGTAAGTATCTAATGCCTCCACATGCATAAATGGCTGCATGTCATCGTAAAGCCAGCTGTCCAAACACTGGATGCCGTATAAAAGTCCCTTCGGGAATTGTCCGAAATCCGCTTCGCGATAGCGGAACTCTGACGCACTGATCCCGGCAAGCAGTGCTTTCTTATCCACGCCGTCTTTTACCTGACGGTTTAACACATCCTGTATCGTCGCAAGAAACTTTTCTTTATCTGCACTGTTCGCATTTTTTGCAATGATGGAAAATACCGGCTGCATGGTACTGCTGTCATAACCGCCAACGATATCTTTTCCGATGCCCGCGTCGATCAGTGCCTGTTTTAACGGAGCCCCCGGTGCACCGAGCAATGCATAGTCAAGCACATCAAATGCCAGATAAAGTTTTCTATCTAAAATGTCCCCCACAACCAGATTATAAGAAAGATAGGTATTATCTTCCTCCGGTTCTGCGGAAGAGATTGGGTATTTCTTCGTGATCTCCACTGGTTTTTCAAATGGCTTCTGTGCCTTTACTGTAGAGTCAAGTTCAATTTCCTCATAATGGCTTAAATATTCCTCATCCATCCAGCGGAGTTTTTCTGCCACATCCATATTTCCATACAGGTAAATATAGGAATTGCACGGATGGTAATATCTGCGGTGAAAATCAAGGTAATCCTCATAGGTCAGATCCGGGATACGTTCCGGATCTCCGCCGGACTCGTTACTGTAAGTGTTATCCGGAAACAGGGAATTTAAAATTTCCCGCTGCAGCACATCGTCAGCTGAGGAAAAAGCACCTTTCATTTCATTATATACAACACCGTTGATCGTAATCGGCGCATCTTCGCTCTCAAGCTCATAATGCCAGCCTTCCTGTTTAAAAATCTCCTGATGTTTATAAATATTCGGATGGAATACCGCATCCATATAAACACTCATCAGATTCTGAAAATCCGTATCGTTGCAGCTTGCCACCGGATAAATCGTTTTCTCCGGATAAGTGATCGCATTTAAAAATGTATTTAAGGATCCCTTGACCAGTTCCACAAACGGATCCTTGACCGGGTATTTATCCGAACCGCACAATACTGTGTGTTCTATAATATGTGGTACACCTGTGGAATCCTCCGCCGGAGTGCGGAATCCGATATAAAATACCTTATTATCATCATCATTTGAGATTACAGCAATTCTTGCGCCGCTCTTTTTATGACGTAAAACGAGCCCTTCGGATTTCAAATCGCGCAAAGGGCACTGCTCTAAAACTTCATATGCATCCAAATCAGTCAGTTTCATCGTTTTCCTCCAAAATATGGTCTTATGTCTGTTATATTATGTGCAAAAAAAAGCACATAATCCAATTCGCCGTTCGTCAATCAAGCAAGCATGTTGACTCACTTGCGCTCATTATATCATGCGCAAAAGCAGCACATGATCGTGATCTACACTCGCTTCGCTCGGCAGTCTTATTATATCACATTTTATACAACTTAAAAAGGGAATGTAATATTTACACTCCCTTTTTGGTACTTATGGAATCATCTGCTGTTATGCGATACGGCTTACATTGGCAGCCTGAGGACCTTTTTCTCCTTCGGTAACCTCGAACTCAACACGTTCACCGTCTTTTAACTCTTTAAATCCATCCATGTTCAATGCGGAAAAATGAACAAATACATCGTTACCATCTGCGTCGGAAATAAATCCGTAGCCTTTTTTTGCATTAAACCATTTTACAGTTCCCTGCTGCATAACTCTTTAAAAACCTCCTAAATACATAAAATAACCATTCAACAGAATCCTCTTTGTCATCTGTTTTGCCTAACAAATCAAAATTAGCATATCTCACTTATTTTGTCAACATTTTTTAGAAATCTTTGTTAATTTTGCACATATGAGTGTTATGACTATTTCACAGTAACTTTACTGGTTCCGCAGCCTGTAAACATACCACTCACATCCGTCACGTTTGAAGTGTTAACCTTGCTCACGTTCAGACTTGTCAAGCTCCTGTTTTACTGTATTTGCAGGTTTTTTATACACAAAAAAAGCGGTACATATACACATTTCGTATGATAATGATGTTGGGGGCAAATAGTGCATTCACAACATAACGACTGACAAATTGCACAAAGTCGAGACTGCTTTTGTGACTTTGGGAGAAAATTAGTAAATCTTAGACTGCCTGGTAATACACAGTGATGTTCTGCCACGGATGGCAGAACAAGGCAGCATCGAGTCATGGAGGACTCGTTGTTGCCGTTCACGTCACTCTGAGAAAACCTGACTCAGGCAGGCTTAGATTTTCTTATTTTCGTACAATGGAACAAAACAGACACGGCTTTGCGCAATTTGTCAATCAAGAAGTTTAAATGCACTATCTGACCCCAACACCATGATAATTGCACCGTTCTTTTCTCCCTGTCATTTACTGTTTGATCTGCACATCCATCTGAGGATATGGGATGGAAATATTGTGACTGTCAAGCGCATACTTGATATTCTCGGTCAGGCGCCACCTTGCAGACCAGTAGTCCTCTGTTTTTACCCAGATACGCACACCCATGTTTACGGAAGAATCTCCGAGTTCATCCACAAATACAAGAATCTCTTCTTCCGGCAGTCTTGCCTCCTCCGCTTCTGCAACAGAATACAACACTTCTTTTGCAGTTCTGATATCTGCTTCATATGCAATGCCTACTACCAGATCCACACGGCGTTTCTCCATGGTGGAAACATTCGTGATGCTGCTGTTAGAGAGTGTACCGTTTGGTACCATGACCACTTTGTTGTCAATGGTGAGCAGTTTCGTATAGAAAATGGAGATCTCTGTTACCGTACCCTCTTTCCCGCCGGAATGTTCTATAATGTAATCTCCGACACGGAAAGGTTTTAACAGTAAGATCAGCACACCACCCGCAAAATTTGAAAGGCTGCCCTGCAGTGCCAGACCGACTGCCACGCCAGCAGAACCAAGCACTGCCACTGCCGAGGTGGTTGCAATTCCAAACAGTCCCATGATAATAAAGATCAGTACCAGATATAGTGCGTATTTGATCAATGGCAGTACAAACTGTCTGACACCGGTATCGACATCTCTGCGTTCCATGGATTTGCGGAACATTTTTAAGATCAGACCAATGATCTTGCTTCCAACAATATAAATGATAATCGCAACTACGACCTGAAACGCAAAGTTCAAAAGATCCGGTATCAGTCCCTGCAGCCAGGTGCCGACAATTCCCGGATTTTTTGCAACTTCCTGCAGGTTTTCCTGTGCCTGGTTTAACATTTCGACGGTCTCGGTTGCATTAGCGATTCCTTCTACATTTTCTGCCAGCATATATGGCTCCCTTCGTTTTTATTCGAATTTGAATTTAAAAAAAACTCATCTTTAGGCTATGAATGTTGTGAACCTGGCACAGATTCACAACTTCCTCAGTTCTTTATAAGTTTTCAAAATTCCATTTCTCATTTTGTCCTGCTCTAAGGAATTTCCTTATTCTAAGGAATGAATGAACAGACCGCTGCGGAGCTTCGGCTCAAACCAGGTAGATTTTGGAGGCATGAGTTTTCCGGCATCTGCGACGGAGAAGAGCTCTGTGATCGAGGTCGGATACATGGCAAATGCAACGGAACAGTCTTCCTCACAGCGTCTGACCAGTTCGTCCATGCCGCGGATTCCTCCTACAAAGTCGATTCTTCCATCTGTTTTCGGATCTCCGATGCCGAGTACCGGATGAAGCAGAAGGTCTTGTAACATTGATACATCCAAACTTTTTACCGGATCATCTGCCACTGCGGCAAGATCGTCCTCCCGGAACTTACAAAGGAACCAGTGTCCTTCCATATACATGGTAAAGCTGCCTTTTTCCTGTGGTCTTTTTTCTTCCTGATCTGTGATCTCTGTCACGTCAAAACGTTTTTTTATTTCCTTGTAAAAGCTCTGAAAAGAATATCCGTTTAAATCTTTCACTACACGGTTATAATCCATGATCATAAGCTGGTCATCCGGGAATAATACAGACAGGAAATAATTAAATTCTTCCGTTCCATCGTAACCCGGATGTTCTTCTCTTCGTTTTAAACCAACCTTTACAGCCGAGGCTGCACGGTGATGACCATCTGCGATATAGATATCTGCCATGTTTTCAAATGCCTGTGAGATTGCTGCAATTTTATCATCGTCACTGATCACAAACACACGGTGTCTGATTCCATCCTCCGATGTAAAGTCATACTCTGCCTCTCCTACTTTGACTTTCTCCACGATCTCATTGATCACCGGATTCGAGCGGTATGCTAAAAAGATAGGTCCGGTCTGCGCATTACAGGCATCCACATGCTGAATACGGTCTGCTTCCTTTTCTGCTCTGGTGTTCTCATGCTTTTTGATGACGCCATTTAAATAATCATCGATCGATGCACACGCCGTAATCCCTGTCTGTGTGCGTCCATTCATCGTAAGTTCATAAATATAGTAACATTTTTTCTGATCGCGGATAAAAGAACCATCCTCTACCATCCCCCACAACAGATCATGTGCTCTCTGATACACCTTTTCATCATACATATCCACAGAAAGCGGATAGCCTGTCTCCGCACGATCAATCTTTAAAAAAGATTCCGGATTTTTCTCCACTTCCACAGTTGCTTCTTTTCTGTTATAAACATCATAAGGGAGGGCAGCGATCTTAGCTGCCTTCCCTTTTTCTGGTCTGATGCTCATAAACGGTCTGATATCTGCCATTTTTGCTGCACCTCATCTTATTCTTCTGAATTAAGTTACCATTTTCCTTAAAGTTCTTTCCTATGCCGATCTAGGAAACAATAGAATGTACCTTTCTTAAACACTCTATTGTCACAAATCACCGTCAGATTTCTAGCAGATCTTGCGAACTTTTAAGACACCCTCTGTATTCTTTAATTTTTCAAGTACATTCTCCGGAACAGAAGTGTCTAAATCCAAAAGCGCATATGCATAATCGCCTTTTGATTTGTTTGCCATTCCGTCAATATTGATTCCTGCATCACCAAGGATCGTTGTATATAAACTTAACATACCTTTGACATTGCGGTGTAAGATTCCGATACGTCCTGCAGTTGTGCATGCCCCCATGCTGCAGTCCGGGAAATTTACAGAATGGACAATATTACCATTTTCTAAGTAATCACGGATCTCACGCACTGCCATAATCGCACAGTTATCTTCTGACTCTGCTGTGGAAGCTCCAAGGTGAGGTGTTACGATACAGCCCTTTGCACCAACAGTCGTTGTGTTCGGGAAATCAGATACATATTTGTGTACTTTTCCTGCTGCAAGTGCATCCACCATTGCTTCTTCATCCACAAGCAGATCTCTTGCAAAATTTAATACGATCGCAGTTGGCTTCATCATAGCAATTGCGTCTGCACTGATCATTTTTTTCGTAGAATCCAGAAGCGGCACATGGATCGTGATGTAGTCACACTCACGGTAGATATCTTCTACGTTGCTGATGTGCTTAACACTTCTTGATAAGTTCCATGCTGCTGCAACAGAGATATACGGATCATATCCATATACTTCCATTCCCATATGGATTGCTGCATTGGCAACTAACACACCGATCGCACCAAGACCGATGACACCTAATTTCTTTCCGGAAATTTCGGTTCCTGCAAAGTTCTTTTTCTGCTTCTCAGCTGTCTTTGCGATATTTTCATCGTTCTGGTTCTCTAAACACCATTCGATACCGCCTACGATATCACGGGATGCGTAAAGCATACCTGCAAATACAAGCTCTTTTACACCATTGGCATTTGCACCCGGTGTATTAAATACAACGATACCTTTGTCAGCACATTTGTCAAGCGGAATATTGTTGACACCTGCACCGGCACGGGCAACTGCAAGCAGTGAATCCGGAAGATCCAGATCGTGCATTGCCGCACTGCGGACAAAAGCAGCCTGTGCATCTTTTAATTCATCTACTTTCTCATACTGATCTGAAAACAGATCCAGACCGACTGATGCGATCGGATTTAAGCAGTTATACTTAAACATTATGCATTCTCCTCCTCAAACTTCTTCATGAACTCTACTAATTTTTCAACGCCCTCTTTTGGCATCGCATTGTAGATAGATGCTCTCATACCGCCAACAGTACGATGTCCTTTTAAATTTACAAATCCGGCTTCGGTTGCTTCTTTTACGAATTTGGCATCCAGATCGGCATCTCCGGTTACGAATGGAACGTTCATCAGGGAACGGTCCTCCGGTACAACAGTTCCTTTGAATAATTTGCTCTGATCTAAGAAATCGTAAAGGATCTTTGCTTTTTCTTCATTGCGCTCTTTCATGACAGAAAGTCCGCCCATCTTCTTTAACCATTTGAATACTTTTCCGCAGATATAAATGCCGTAGCATGGCGGTGTATTGTAAAGAGAATCTGCATCTGCATGTGTTTTGTATTTTAACATGGTAGGTGTTCCCGGTAAGGTATCCTCTGTGATCAGATCCTCACGGATAATTACGATAACAACACCGGCAGGTCCGACATTCTTCTGAACACCGCCATAGATCACACCATATTTGGTAACATCTACAGGCTCTGATAAGAAGCAGGAAGATACATCCGCTACTAATGTATGTCCTTTTGTATTCGGGAGTTTTTTGTATTTGGTTCCATAAATTGTGTTGTTCTCACAAATATATACATAATCAAGATCATCCGGAATATCAAGATCGGAGCAGTCCGGTATGTAAGAAAATGTCTTATCCTCGGAAGATGCAAGTTTGATTGCCTCACCGTAAATGGATGCTTCCTGATATGCTTTCTTTGCCCACTGACCTGTTACGATATAACCTGCTTTTTTATTTTTCATCAGGTTCATCGGGATCATGGCAAACTGCTGGGATGCTCCACCCTGTAAAAACAGGACTTTGTAATTATCCGGAATATTCATCAGGTCTCTTAAATCCTGCTCTGCCTCTTTGATGATATTGTCATATACTTTGGAACGGTGGCTCATCTCCATAACGGACATTCCGCTTCCCTTGTAATCCAACATTTCATCTGCTGCCTCTTTTAATACTTCCTCCGGTAATACAGCCGGTCCTGCAGAAAAATTATACACTCTGCTCATCTTAAACTTCCTCCTCTGATTTATGATTGTTGTTTTTTTGCTAAGTCTTCACCGGTAAATGAAGAACTGATTGCCTCTCCCGGTGCAACCATCGGCCACACCTTGTCATCACAGTTGATGATACAATCAATTAAAACCGGTACTTCTGATTCAAGTGCTTCCTTAAAAGCCTCTTTGAACTCTTCCTGGCTGGTCACGCGATATCCTTTCGCCCCCATTGCCTCTGCTAATTTTACAAAATCCACACCGTCGTCAATCATGTCCTTGGAATGGTACGCCAGTTGCGGAATAACGTTTTTCATAGAACAGATCCTGCCACTGGCGTACCATTCCAAGGACATGATTGTTGACGATCACTTCGATCAACGGCAGCTTTTCGCGTGCTGCAGTTGCGATTTCATTCATGTTCATCCTGAAACAGCCGTCACCTGCAATGTTTATCACCTGTTTATCCGGATTGCCGATCTGTGCACCGATCGCAGCTCCAAGTCCATAACCCATCGTTCCGAGTCCGCCGGATGATAAAAAGGTACGCGGGTTTTTGTATTTGTAATACTGTGCTGCCCACATCTGATGCTGTCCGACTTCTGTCACGATAACTGCATCTCCCTTTGTCGCACGGTAGATCTCCTCCATCAGATATGGACCACTGAGTCCCTCTTTCGGATAAGTGAGCGGATATTTTTTTTTCAGATCCATGATCTCTCCGATCCATTCCGGATGACTCTGTGTATCTAATTTTTTATTGACACGGATCAGAATCTCTTTTAAATCTCCAATAACGCTTGCATCCACCTGGATATTTTTATTGATCTCTGCCGCATCCACATCAAACTGTAAAATTTTTGCCTGTGATGCAAATTTCTTAGCATTTCCAAGAACACGGTCTGAGAAACGGACACCAACTGCGATCAGAAGATCACACTCACTGACACCAAGGTTGGATGTCTTTGTTCCATGCATGCCGAGCATTCCGGTATAAAGATCATCTGTTCCGTCAAATGCTCCTTTTCCCATCAATGTATCACAGACCGGAGCATTTACTTTTTCTACAAATTTCTTTAATTCTTCCGATGCGCCGGAGATCACTGCACCACCGCCGACAAAGATATATGGTTTCTTTGCCGCTTTGATCATGGAAACTGCGATATCAACATCTTCCTCACTGATTGTATCTGTAATCCTTGCGATCGGTTTTGGTTTCACCGAAGTGTATTCCGTCTTTGCCGCTGTGATATCTTTTGGGATATCCACTAAAACCGGTCCCGGACGTCCTGTCTGTGCGATCTTAAATGCACGCCGGATCGTATCTGCAAGTTTTGTAACATCCTTTACAATAAAGTTATGCTTTGTAATCGGCATTGTGATTCCCGCAATGTCGATCTCCTGAAAACTGTCTTTTCCAAGAAGCGGTACGGTAACGTTGCAGGTGATCGCAACAACCGGAACTGAATCCATATATGCGGTTGCGATTCCTGTCACAAGGTTCGTTGCACCAGGACCTGATGTTGCAAAACATACACCGACTTTTCCAGTACTTCTCGCATATCCGTCCGCTGCATGGGATGCTCCCTGCTCATGTGATGTCAGCACATGCCGGATTTCTCCCTGATGTTTATATAATTCATCATATACATTTAAAATGGCACCGCCCGGATAACCAAAAACTGTATCAACACCCTGTTCTTTCAGGCATTCGATCACGATCTGGGCACCTGTTAACTGCATATTATTCCTCCATTCCACTGCCATTCTCATCTGTTTTTAATTTCTACATCATCAGATGCGTCTTTTACAACATATGACTTTTCGAATGACAACTTTTGTATTTCTTTTTTATTTCTGTTCTTCCGGCAATGCTAAAATAGCACCTCTGTTGCCGGAAGTTACTAACGATGCATAGCGTTTCAGATAACCTGTCGTTACCTTTGGCTCTCTCGGCTGCCATTTTGCTTTTCTTGCTGCCATTTCTTCGTCTGAAACTGCAATCTCTAATTTCATCTCCGGAATATTGATACGGATGATATCGCCCTCTTCCACAAGTGCGATTGGTCCGCCGACTGCTGCCTCCGGTGAAACATGTCCGATGGAAGCCCCACGGCTCGCGCCGGAAAAACGTCCGTCCGTGATCAGTGCTACCGATGAACCAAGTCCCATACCTGCGATTGCAGAAGTAGGATTTAACATTTCACGCATACCAGGTCCGCCTTTTGGTCCCTCGTAACGGATGACAACCACATCACCGGCAACGATCTTGCCGCCTTTGATCGCTGCGATCGCATCTTCCTCACAGTCAAAGACTCTCGCCGGTCCCTCATGAACCATCATCTCGTCACAGACAGCGGAACGTTTGACAACACTTCCGTCCGGCGCAAGATTTCCTTTTAATACGGCAAGACCACCCGTCTTACTGTATGGATTGTCAACCGGTCGGATCACTTCCGGATTCTTGTTTACCGCATTTGCGATATTTTCTCCGACGGTCTTTCCTGTCACGGTCATGCAGTCCGTATTTAATAATCCGATGTCCGCAAGTTCTTTCATCACAGCATAGACACCGCCCGCCTCATTTAAGTCCTCCATATAAGTAGGACCTGCCGGTGCAAGATGGCAGAGATTCGGTGTTTTTTCACTGATCGGGTTTGCAAATGCGATATCAAAATCGAATCCGATCTCATGTGCGATCGCCGGAAGATGCAACATACTGTTCGTAGAACAGCCTAATGCCATATCTACCGTCAATGCATTTAAAATGGCATCTTTTGTCATGATATCCCTTGGACGGATATTCTTGCGGTACATATCCATAACTGCCATACCTGCATGTTTTGCAAGTTTGATTCTCTCCGAATAAACTGCCGGAATTGTTCCGTTTCCACGAAGCCCCATGCCGAGTGCCTCTGTCAGACAGTTCATGGAATTTGCTGTGTACATACCGGAGCAGGAGCCACAGGTCGGACATACTTTTTCTTCGTATTCTCTTACATCATCCTCCGTCATGGTTCCTGCTGCATAGGAGCCTACTGCCTCGAACATAGAAGATAAACTTCTCTTTTTGCCCTGAACGTGTCCGGCAAGCATCGGTCCGCCGGATACAAATACGGTCGGAACATTGATACGCGCTGCCGCCATCAGAAGTCCCGGAACATTTTTATCACAGTTTGGCACCATGACAAGTGCATCAAACTGATGTGCAAGTGCCATACACTCGGTGGAATCTGCGATCAGATCCCTGGTTACAAGGGAATATTTCATTCCGATGTGTCCCATTGCAATTCCGTCACAGACTGCGATCGCCGGAAATACAACCGGAACTCCGCCTGCCTCTGCAACACCTAATTTTACTGCATTTACGATTTTATCAAGATTCATATGACCCGGTACGATCTCATTGTAGGAGCTTACGATACCGACCATCGGTTTATTCATTTCTTCTTCCGTGAAGCCTAATGCATTAAAAAGACTTCTGTGAGGTGCCTGCTGCATCCCTTTTTTTACATTATCGCTTTTCATGTTAAATCAAATCTCCCATTCTAATATCTATATTAAATTCGTTCGCAGATCAGATCTCCCATCTGTGCGGTGCCGACCTGTGTCACTGCGTTTCGTTTATCTTCTTCCTGCGGCATGATGTCGATGGTGCGGTAACCGTCTTTCAACACCTGTTTTACGGCTGCCTCGATGGCATCTGCCTCTTTGTCAAGGTCAAAGGTATAGCGGAGCATCATTGCTGCGCTTAAGATCGTCGCGATCGGGTTTGCGATACCTTTTCCTGCGATATCCGGTGCTGAACCGCCGCTCGGCTCATAGAGACCGAACTTCGTGTCGTTTAAGCTGGCGCTTGACAACATTCCGATGGAACCTGTTACCATGCTCGCCTCATCGGATAAGATATCACCAAACATATTTTCCGTTAAAATAACATCAAACTGTTTCGGATCTTTGACTAACTGCATTGCACAGTTGTCAACTAACATGTGCTCGTAGGTAACTTCCGGGTAATCCTTTGCCACTTCCTCGACCACTTTTCTCCAGAGTCTTGAGGAATCCAGCACGTTTGCCTTGTCCACGCTCGTCACTTTTTTGCGGCGTTTCATGGCAATGTCAAATCCTCTCTTTGCGATCCTGCGGATCTCTGTCTCGCTGTATGTCAGGGTATCTGTCGCAGTCATCACACCGTCAACTTCCTCGGTTTTTCGCGCACCGAAGTATAATCCTCCGGTCAGCTCACGCATGATCATCATATCAAATCCATCCCCAATAATATCATCGCGGAGCGGACATGCCTCTTTTAATTCTTCATATAAGTAAGCCGGTCTTAAATTTGCAAATAAATTCAGAGACTTTCTTAATTTTAATAATCCTGCCTCCGGTCTCAATTCCGGTGCTAATTTATACCACGGAGAGGTCGCTGTATTACCGCCGATGGAACCCATAAGCACTGCATCGGACGCTTTTGCTGCTGCGATTGCCTCATCTGTTAACGGCACGCCTGTCGCATCAATCGAACAGCCGCCCATCAAAATCGCTTCATATAGAAAACTGTGACCATACTTTGTTCCGATCTTGTCTAATACTTTTTTTGCCTCTGCCACGATCTCCGGTCCGATTCCGTCACCGGAAATCACGCCAATCTTACATTCCATGCTCTAATCCCTCTTTCTTTTCCCCTGTCAGATATGTGTAACTGATTTTTCGGCTGCCAGAAAGTATCCTGCTTTTCTGCACCATAGAATGCATACTCTGTGAACCTCCTGCTTTGTTATGAATAAAAAGAAAATCAGCGGCTGCTGTGTGCCCGCACTTTATCACATTACTAACAGACAGTATGTATAATGTCTATAATAATGTAATTTGGGAAACATTGCAACCTCTGATTCTATTTTTCTTTTTTATAATATTTATAACTGGGTATTATGAAAGAGCTTTCTTTTCATTACCTGGTTGTATACCATGGTATAGCTTAAGCGCTCATTACGGATAACAGACTGCGGAAGATTCCATCTTTCTGGATCAGTTCATCATAATTGCCGCGTTCGATGATGGCGCCTTTGGAAAATACCAGAATTTCATCATATTGTTTTAAGCTGTCTGCTTTTAACTGGTGTACGATATTTAAGATGGTCGTGTCTGACTGCAGGACGGTCTGTTCGATTTTTGCTGCCATGAGGCTGTCAAGACTGGATGTCGCTTCGTCTAAGATCATGACAGGAGTATTGCGGAGGAATGCCCTGGCTATGGCAATGCGCTGTTTTTCTCCGCCGGAGAGATTGGAACCGGATTCCTGTATGGTAAAATCAAGTCCCTTTTCGTTCAGGTAGTCTCCCATACCGGCACGGATTAATGCCTGTTTGATGTTCTCATCCGAATAGCTTTCATAAAGGGAAACATTGTCCCGCAGTGTGCCGTCTAACACGACGACATTCTGATGAATGAGTGCAATGCTGCGGTAGAGTTCTTTCTTCTGGATATCGCTGATGCTCTGGCTGCCAAAACGGATCTCTCCTTCAAAATGGTTATAATAATGCATCAGCACATACATAAAGGTACTCTTTCCACTTCCGCTGTTTCCGACGATCGCATATTTTTTGCCAGGTTCAAAAGTTACGCTTAAATTATGTAAGACCTCTTCGCCCTCCTCGTAGGAAAAACGTAGATTTTCCACTGAGATTGGCAGTGCTGTTTTTAACTTTTCCCCATGGTCTGCATCTTTCGGCAGGTTTAAGATATCCGTCACCCGCTTTAAAACCGGCTGGCTTGTCTTATAGTCTGCAAGCAGTTTTGAGATCCACTGGATCGGTGTCTGGATATAGTTCATAAGCTGTATGGTTGCGATCAGGATACCGACCGTAACGTAACCTTTTAAAACTAAAATCCCGGCAATTCCCATCATGCACACATCGATCAGGAAACCGACCCCGCCGGAGATGCTTCTTGACATGTTCTGCGTATTGCGAACGGAAAAATGCGTCCTTTCCACTTCCCAGTTACATTTTTCATAATCGGTAAGGATCTCCCGCTCCACATGATAGCTCTTGATGACCTCATAGCCGTTCCAGATGTTTTTCAGTTTTCCGTTGTACCAGTCAAGCACATGGATGTATGATTTCTGGCGCGCTGAAATCTGTTTTCCAAACAAAAACGGCACGATTAACGGCACCGCACAGAGCAGAATCGCCGAAAATGCCAGCCACGGTTCCATCTGGTACAACGTGACCGTCGCGATCAGAAATGTGAGGATCTGGATCACAATGTTTGGCAGACACAGAAAATATTTTTCATCGAGCATACCGATATCATTGTTTAAGATCGATGTATACTCCGCGCTCTTGTGCAGACGGTAACTGTCGAGATCCGTGCTCACAATACTTTTACAGATGTCTTGTCTCACATCCACTAAGACTTTCTGTGAAAACTTCATCTCAAAATAGGAGCCGACATAGCCGAATGCTGCATAACAGACAACGATCACCACCCCTGCAATGCTCGTATGTAACATTTTTTGTGCATCCATGGCGGACACTGCGTCGATCATTTTCTGCATATAGAGTGCAAATAAAACTGCGGCTATGGTTTTTAGGACAGCGAAAAATACCCACGCCATAAGGTGTACTTTGTGCTTTTTGAAATATTCATTCATTGTTATTCTCCTTGCAGTCCATATTTACTTGCAAATATTTTTCGCTCATCTCTATAACATGATTTCCATTAATATTTTTTATTCTATCATAGACCATTTTTGCTATTTGGTATTCATTTTTTTCAATTAATATTGTAAATAATTGAAGAAGCTGCTCCTCATCCAATTTATTAATGTATTTTCTTGCTTGTACTAACTTATAGTTATATGAACATAAAATATTCTCAGACTCTATCGTTCCATTTAATGTGAACCGCGAATTTGAGCATCCACCCAAACACATATCCCCATACTTGCACTCACGACACAGCCCTTTCAAATCATCTCTTTTAAAATTTCTATTCCACAAAAATGAATCCTTAGAAAACCATATATCTCGCAATGATCCATCTCTGATATTTCCCTCTATCATTTTCTCATTTCTAATAGAAGTACATCCAACAATATCTCCATTTTGTAAAATACCAACTGATTTTTT
>OGLO01000241.1_pt1 | contig 16369 bp, 14 predicted proteins | sample 1572891 | NCBI WGS metagenome assembly OGLO01 (sample SAMEA2581999, study PRJEB24529) | metagenome | biome: Human gut stool | place: China | collected 2011
GGTGTCCATCGTGAGATGGAATCTGAAGGAAGCTGGATGTGAGGAATATACTAACTCACGGGCAAATCTCTGGTCTGACGAACAGAAATCTCATATGAGGTCATGCATGTGGGTAAGACAGCAACCCATGTTAAAGCCCAATAACTACACGGAATCATGCATGATAAATGAGGCGGAAGGATGGAGAGGAAGAAACGTGTGGTACCTAGGGAGGTCTGTGCGGTATGCCTTGAAAGAGGTAACCATTGCATAAAGCAATGCTGAACGCACAGAAGTCAGCAGAGGTCATAGTAGCCGAGAGGTGAAGGACCGAATCAGTAGGAGTCTTGAGTATGACCGAGAAAGGAGGAATGACCGTCTATGGCAGAAAACATTGAAAACAATGGCTGTTCGCAAAGAGATAATGCGGAACATGAAGGGTATGTGAAAGCGTCTAGGTCATTCAATCGGATATGGAAAGAAAGAGACAGTGCACAGCCGAGACTTTTGGAAGCGATACTGTATAAAGACAACTTTAACAGAGCGTATAAGAGAGTTAAGGCAAACAAGGGAGCGCCGGGAATTGATGGCATGACCATTGAAGAGGCTCTTCCATATCTAAAGGAATATCAACAAGAGATAACTGACCGCATTTATCGTGGAAAGTATACTCCGTCTCCAGTAAGACGAGTTGAAATTCCCAAACCAGATGGTGGTGTGCGAAAGCTTGGCATACCAACAGTGATAGACCGTACACTTCAACAGGCAATAACCCAACAGTTAGTGCCAATCTATGAACCGCTGTTTGCAGAGGGTAGCTATGGATATCGTCCGAACAGAAGTGCAAAAGACGCAATACTTAAGGTTAAGGAGTATGCAGAACAAGGCTATACATATGCTGTAGTCCTTGATTTGTCAAAGTACTTCGATACTATTAATCACGAAATTCTCATCAATCTTCTGCGGAAGAATGTAAAAGATGAACGTGTAGTACAGTTGATAAAGCGCTATCTGAAAAGCGGTGTAATGGAAAACGGAGTGGTCATCGACACAGAGGAAGGCTCACCACAAGGTGGAAATCTATCACCATTGTTGGCAAATGTCTACCTCAATGAGTTCGACCAGGAATTCCTGAAAAGAGGTGTTCCATGTATAAGATATGCAGATGACATCGTGCTTCTTGCAAAGAGCAGGCGGGCATCAGAGAGACTCTTGGAAAGCAGTACAAAATATCTTGAGGAGAGGCTGAAACTTACAGTCAACCGAGAAAAGAGTCGTACTGTCAGCGTGTTTGCAATCCGAAATTTTAAATTCCTTGGCTTTGCATTGGGAAGGAACGGAAAAGGCATTTATGTCCGAGTTCATCCGAAGTCATGGAAGAAGTTCAAGTCCAGACTGAAGGAGTTGTCTTCCCGTAAGCGATGTCAGTCAATCAAGCCAAGCCTTGAGAAAATCAAAGTATATGCAAGAGGATGGCTTAACTACTACGGAATTGCAAGCATGAAGAACAACATAGATGACATCAACGGATGGCTCTATCACAGAATACGCATGTGCATATGGAAACAGTGGAAGAAACCTAGAACGAAATATAAAAATCTAGTCAAGCTGGGAATCCCAGAACACTATGCGGCAACAATAGCAAACAGTCGCAGAAAGTATTGGTATATCAGCAATAACAAAGCTGTGATTTGGGCGCTGAATAAAGAAAGACTGATAAACAGTGGCTTTTACGATTTAGCCACAGCCTATCAGTCTGTGCACGTCAACTATTGAAAGCGCCGTATACCGAACGGTACGTACGGTGCTGTGAGAGGACGGCGGTTAGTCACCGCCTCCTACTCGATTTTATAGGTTTATTATTTTAAAGGAGAATTTTGCAACTATTCCCGTAATCAGAAATAGTTACGAAGTTTTATAAATAATCGTGACGGGCAAGCACGTTTAAGATATTTCTGCCTTCCTCTGTACCCTCAATGATTCTGCGGGCACGCTTACTGTCTCCGATATTTACGATTTCAACATTGGTATTACTGAAAGCCTCATCGATCTCTGAAAGAACAGGTGTGTTGGCTCTCATACCAAGGCAGATGAATCCGTAATCAAATGGGATTTCTTCAATCTCACCCTCTGGATTCTTTACGATGAAACGGTCATTCTTAACCTCCTGCAGAGCAGTGTTAGTCATCTGTTTTACACCGTATTTTGCCATTTTTGCGTTTGTGTCACACTTTGTGACAGGGTCAAGTCCGTTTCCAATCATTGGAAGCATCTCAACCATTGTTACCTCTGCGCCTCTTTCTGTGAAGAATTCCATCACGTCAAGACCTACGGCACCACCGCCGATGATGGCGATTTTCTGTCCCTTCATATCCTTAGGATACTCATTGATGCGCTCAATCATCTTAAGGACTGTTGCAACATTTGTGCCATCCTTGTCAACGAGATCGTGAAGACCTGTGATAGGTGGGAGAGTAGGTACAGAGCCTGTTGCGTTTACTATGATATCAGGGTTTAAGGCCTTTACCATATCAACTGTTGCTGATGTATTTTTGAAAACAAATAGGTTGTGAAGCTTGCTTGCACGGTGAATCATGTAGTTAGGGAAGTCTGCAAGACGCTTCTTGTCAGGAATCTTGGAGATAACTGATGCAAGTCCGCCAAGCTCTGCCTTCTTCTCAATGAGGAAGGTTGTACATCCAACCTCTGCTGCTGTGCAGGCTGCCTCAAGACCGGCAGTACCACCACCGATTACAACCACGTTGCAAGGCTTATTTACCTTTGTCTTCATGTAATCCTCACCGCTGTTTACGGCAGGGTTTACTGTACAGCGGATTGGCTGGTTGAGACCGATTCTGTGTCCGGCGCATCCGATGTTACATGAGATACATTTTCTGATATCGCACACATTTCCGAACTCTACCTTATTAACCCACTCAGGGTCAGCGATAAGTCCACGGCCCATTCCGATGAAATCAGCATCGCCTCCTGCAAGAATATCCTCGGCTACCTGTGGGTCACGGATATTTCCTACTGTGATACATGGCTTGTTGTATTTCTCTTTTACAGCCTTTGCCATGAATGAACGCCAGCCGTCAGGTAAGTAGTTTGCATCAATCTGGTACTGGATAGAGCCGTTGAGACCGGCAGATACGTCGAATACATCTACTTCCTTCTCGAAGTACTGTAAGTACTCAAGTGTATCCTCAAGAGTATTTCCTCCCTCCATGAGCTCGTCTGCACTGATACGGACGAAGATAGGCAAGAAAGGTCCAACCTGCTTACGAACCTCCTCGATAACCAGCTTTGCAAATCTTGCACGGTTCTCAGCTGAGCCGCCGAACTCGTCAGTTCTCTTGTTTGTGATAGGTGAAAGGAACTGACTGATAAGGTAAGAGTGTCCTGCATGGATTTCAACAGCGTCGAAGCCACAGATCTGGGCACGCTTGGCTGCCTCACCGTATTTCTTTACGATGTGCATGATTTCATCCCTCTCGAGAGGTCTTGGGATTTCCCCGCCTGCCTTTGAAGGTACGTCTGATGCTGATACAGGCTGCATTCCGATACGTGAGCTCATTGCAGAAGCACCGGCGTGATTTAACTGTATCGCGATACATGCACCGTGCTTGTGAACACTCTCGCAGAGCTTGAAAAGTCTTGGGATGAAGTTGTCCAAATCAATACGAAGCTGTGTTGTTCCGTTCGAACCCTGCGGAGAGTCAACGCTTGCATTCTCAACGATGATGAGACCAGTGCCGCCCTTTGCTCTCTGCTCATAGTAGTTGATGTGGAGAAAGCTCATTTCTCCGTTCTGCTCACCGTAGTTAGTTCCCATTGGAGTCATGACGATACGGTTCTTTACTGTCATTCTGCGAACTGTAATTGGCTCAAAAATATGTGGATATTTGTTTTTCATAGTATTTTTTCTCCTTAATCTGCTAACCGGGTGGGCACACGGTAGTGTAAATTGCTCTCATTACATTATAGTTTTATTTCTTAAACTGATTGTCAATATTTTAATCAAAGGCTGTTATATATGTTACGTTCAAGGTACAGCAAAAATGTATAAAAGTCCAATGCATCTTTTATACGAAATCTATAGTTTTTGTCTATCAAATGGTGTATATTATTTCTAGACTAAATAAAGATATTAAATACACAGGGGGTGTACTATGAATCTGAGTCAATTGCAGTACTTCAAGGTACTGGCGCAGGAAGAACATTATACAAGGGCGGCACAGATGCTGTCGATTACGCAGCCGTCTTTAAGTCATGCAATCTCACAGCTTGAGCAGGAGCTTGGCACACGTTTGTTTGAGAAAAAGGGAAGAAACGTCGTGCTGACCAGATATGGGAAGATGTTTCTGCCGTATGTTGAGGAATCATTAAAGGTGCTCAACGAGGGTGTGCAGCGTATTCAGGAGGTCAATGGCAGCAGGCATGGAATCATACATCTGGCATATATATATACGATGGGAAGTGAGTTCGCGCCAAAGCTGGTGCGTAAATTTCTCGACGCATACCCCGATTATGATATAGAATTTCATTTTACGGTTGGAACAACCGGTGAAATTATAGATGGACTAAAGGATGATAAATATGACATAGTTTTTTCTTCTTATAAGGATGGGGAGCAGGATATAGATTTTAAGAAGATTGCGAATCAGAAGCTTGTGCTTGCTGTGCCCATGGACCATCCGCTTTCCATAAAGGACAGTGTGGATTTGCGCGACACAATAGAGTATCCGCAGATTTATTTTGAGAAGGGCAGCGGTCTGCGTCCGGTCATTGACCAGATGTTTGAGGAGATAGGGCAGTTTCCGAAGGTGGCCTTCGAGATGGAGGAGGATTCGAGTATGGCAGGGCTCGTGGCGCAGGGCTTTGGAATAGCTGTGATGCCTGATATTCCAATACTTCGGTCGCTTTCTGTAAAGACGCTTGATATATACAATCCTCCTTATGAGAGAGCGGTGTATCTGGCAACGCTTAAGCAGAGATATTTATCACCGGTTGCGAAGGCATTTATCAGGTTTGTGATTGAGGAGACAGCCTAGCTGCAGCTTTTCCGCACAAACTCTATGAAGCGCTTGATAGCCGGAAGCTGGTATTTGCCCGTCATGTAGCCCATGTATACAGTGTGTGAGAATGACTCATGCGATACGAGGTGGCGTATGCAGATGTCATCGCGGTGAATTGCATCGACATCTGCGACAAGCGCAATACCAAAGCCCTGCGCAACGAGGGAAGCGATGCCGTTCTCATCGGGTGACTCGCATATGAAGTTTGGCGATACATCATGTTTCTTGAAAAAGCTTCTGGTGTACTTGCCAAGGCCTGAGTGTCTGGCATAGCCGAGCACGGGATAGTCAGCGAAATCAGTGGCTTCCATGGTATCCTTAAGTGTCAGTGGGTGGCCGGGAGGCAGTATGGCAACTATTTCCTGCTTTATAATAGGAACAAAATCAATACCATTTTCATCTGGCGAGTATGAACCGAAAATTATGTCATACCTGCCTTTTTTTAATCCATCAATATTCACGGAGGTGATGTCCTGAAAGAAATTGAAAGTGATATTTTTATTTTCCTTTTCGGTGAGGAAGGAGCGCACGATAGTTGGGATAAACACCTTTGCCAGAGGTGATACGTAGGCGATATCGATGTGTCCGCCGTCGGTTGCAATCTGGTGCATTTTGTTCTCGGCTCTCTTTACATCGTCCAGAATAGTAGACACGTGTTCTAAAAAAATCTCCCCGGCCTTGGTCAGTATTACATTCCTGCCTCTCTTTTCAAATAAAATGACGCCAAGCTCGTCCTCTAAAGCAGCTATCGAACGGCTGAGGCTTGGCTCTGTGATATTCATTTTTTCGGCAGCCTGATTGAAGTGTTCCAGAACTGCCGCTTGGTAAAAATAACTTAATTGATTGAGCGTCATGCATGATTCTCCTTTAAATAATAGATATAGTCTATTAATTACAAATATCATAGCCTTTATTTGTGCATATTATAACATGATTAGTACAGTAAAGCTATTAAAAAATAACAAAATAAGCATTGGAAGTACCAAAAATAATGCGTTATAATATCATTATCAAAGGTTGTTAAGTTTTTAACGAAGTGGGCATCGTTGAAAAAAATAGCTAAGTAAAATACGAATAATCAATATTATTACATTTAAAAATGAAGGAGATTTAATCATGGCAGAGAGAATCACAGGACACACAGAACTCATCGGACTTATGGCTTACCCAATCAGACATTCAAGCTCACCGGCAATGCACAATGAGGCATTTGCATATCTTGGACTTGACTACGCTTATCTGGCATTTGAGGTTGACAACAATACTCTTGAGGATGCAGTTAAGGGAATCAGAGCATTAAAGCTTGTAGGCTCTAATGTATCAATGCCAAACAAGACAGTTGTAGGACAGTACTTAGACAAGCTTTCACCGGCAGCAGAGCTTTGCGGAGCTGTAAATACAATAGTAAACGAGAACGGAGTACTCACAGGACACATCACAGACGGTATCGGCTTCATGCAGGCACTTAAAGATAACGACATCGATGTTATCGGAAAGAAGATGACAATCGCAGGAGCAGGCGGAGCTGCTACAGCTATCGAGATTCAGGCAGCACTTGATGGTGTCAAGGAGATTTCAATCTTCAACATCCATGACAAGTTCTGGGCAAACGCTGAGGAGACAGTTAGAAAAATCAACGAGAAGACAGACTGCAAGGCTACTCTTTATGACCTTGATGACAAGGAGAAGTTAAGAGAAGAGATGGCTGATTCTTACATCTTCGTAAACGGAACAGGTGTTGGTATGAAGCCGCTCGAGGGAATGTCTGTAGTACCTGACAAATCATTCTTCCGCCCTGAGCTTATCGTAATCGACGTACCTTACTCTCCACTTGAGACAAAGATGCGTTCTATGGCAAAAGAGGTGGGCTGCAAGACAATGAACGGTCTTGGAATGATGCTTTTCCAGGGAGCAGCAGCCTTCAAGCTCTGGACAGGAAAAGATATGCCAATCGAGCATATGAAGGAAGTATTAAACATCAGATATGATGATTAATCATAATTTGCAACTATTAAAATTTGTAATTATTAAAATGTACTCACGGAATCGCAGCAGCTAAGTGTTTTCCGGTTGCGATCCGCAAGCGCATTAGAATGTGGATTACGTGAGTAATAGCTAATAACTAGGAGAAAAAGATGAACAAAAAATATTTACCTAGCGCATTAATCCTTTACTTAAACTACTTTATACACGGAGTGGGCTGCTCTATCCTCGGACAGGCAGTCATCAAGGAGGCTCTCGCAGCTTCATGGGGAGTGCAGGTTATGGCTATCACAGCTATTTCAGCAGCCCTGGGACTTGGACGTCTTATCGCACTTCCATTTGCAGGACCTTTATCAGATAAGCTTGGACGCCGTATCTCAACAGCAATCGGAAGCGGCTCTTATGCTATTTACCTGATCGGACTTGCTCTTGCATTCAATGCAGGAACACATGGTGGATACCAGATTGCATATATCTGCGCTATCATTGGCGGTATTGCAAACTCATTCCTTGATACAGGAATTTACCCTGCAGTATCAGAGATTATTTACAAAGCACCGGGCGTTGCAACAATGGGAATCAAATTCTTTATCGCTATCGCACAGATGCTTTTACCATTCGTACTTGGTATGACAGTTGCTACAACAGCAGCAGGACTTACATCATACAACACACTGTTCTTCGGATGCGGAATCATCTACATCGTGCTTTTGGTATTAGTAATGATCTTCCCGCTTCCGGATACTGATGCAAAGGCAGAGGGAAAGAAAGAAGGACTTATTGCAAGCTTAAAGCACACACATTTCTCTGTTGAGTCAATAGCAATGATTGTCATTGGATTTACATGTACAGGAACCTTCCAGTTATGGCTCAACTGTGCACAGAACTTTGCAAAAGAGAACGTAGGCTGGGCTGATCCGTCAGTTATGCAGTCATACTACTCTGCAGGAACCATGATAGCTCTTATCGTAACAGCTCTTTTAACAAGAAAAATCAAGGATGTTAGATTTATCCTTGTTTACCCTGTAATCTGTCTTGCAACAATGGCAGTAGTGTTAGTCGGACAGACAAAGCCACTCATGATTGCAGGTGCATTCATCATCGGATGGGCAGGAGCAGGCGGACTTTTACAGATCGTAACATCTGTATGCAACATGCTCTTCCCTAAGATAAAGGGAACAGTAACAGCGCTCGTAATGATCGCTTCATCACTTTGCAACTACACAATCCTTACAGCAGCATCAAAGATGCAGCCATCACAGGTTATGGTAATGAACATCGTGCTCACAGCAATCGGCGTGGTGCTTGGATTATTCGTAAACCTGCGCTATACTAAGATGGTAGAGCTTTCAAAAGAGGATTAATGCATTACATTATACTGGGGAGTATAATTATCATACAGTCTAATATAAAGTAAGAAAGGACAAAATCATGAACACCATTAAGGTAAGAGATATTGAAATCGGTGCAGGCGCACCAAAAATCATCGTTCCTATCGTAGGCGTTACAAAAGATGACATAATCGCAGAGGCAAAGACATTTGATTCTATCCCTGTTGATATGGTCGAGTGGCGTGTTGACTGGTTCGAGAATGTATTCGAGTTTGACAAGGTTGAGGAAGTATTAAAGGAGCTTCGTGATGCTCTCGGAAATATTCCAATCCTTATGACATTCCGTACTTCAAAAGAGGGCGGAGAGAAAGCAATCGAGCCTGAGGCTTATGCCAAGCTTAACATCCAGGCTGCACAGACAGGATACGTTGATTTTGTAGATGTAGAGATTTTCACAGGCGATGAGATTGTAAAGAAAATCATAGACGGCGTACATGCTGCAGGTGCAAGAGTTATCGCTTCAAACCATGACTTCTTCAAGACTCCTGCACAGTCTGATATTGTTTACAGACTTCGCAAGATGCAGGATATGGGAGCTGATATCCCTAAGATCGCAGTTATGCCACAGAATAAGCGAGACGTACTCACGCTTCTTGCTGCTACAGAGGAAATGGTTACAGATTACGCTGACAGACCAATCATCACAATGTCTATGGCAGGCACAGGTGTTATCAGCCGTCTCTGCGGTGAGGTATTCGGATCTTCAATGACATTCGGTGCCGCTAAAAAGGCATCAGCTCCAGGACAGATGGGAGTAGAGGATCTGTCTACAGTACTTGGATTACTTCATAAGAGTATGTAATTGATTGTGCATTAAGTAAAAGCCTGTTGCATGTAAAAGTGTGACAGGTTTTTTATTAAAATATCGCAAATGTGAAGGTACTGAACAGTTGCGAAAGATTAAAGAATTTTGGCATATAATAATTAGAAAAATCGTAAATGGTTTGCTAAAATAAAAAGGGGATATTACATGAAGAAAATTTTACATTATCTGGATGAATATCTTGAAGAATTTCTGATGGTCATTTTCCTTATAGCGATGACACTTATAATGGGTATTCAGGTGTTTTCCAGATACGTCCTTGGCATGTCGCTTTCATGGTCTGAGGAAATCACAAGATACCTGTTTATCTGGTCGGCATTTTTGAGTGTCAGTCTTTGCACACGTAAATGCATATCCATAAAGATAGACCAGTTTATACAGCTTTTTCCACGAAGGGGAAAATCGCTCTGGAAGGTGCTCAATCTGACAGTTGAGTTTGTGTTTTTCGTATATCTGATACCGTATTCATTCATATATCTGAAAAATACGATAGAAAGCGGTCAGGTAAGTCCTGCCTGCGGTATCCCTATGTACTATGTGCAGGCGGCACCGTTTGTATGCTTTATAATCACGGCTTTCCGCATCGCGCAGAGATGGTTTGGCGAGTGGAAAATCGTCCTGAACAAAGATGAAAAGCCGCTTGAAGAGGGTAGTATCGCCTCGGTTATCGAGGAAGCCGTTGTTGAAGATTCTTACCGTGAGAAAGAGCTCGTGGAGGAGATTGAAGCAATTGACAGTAAAGCTAAAAAAAGAAAGGAAAAATAGATGTCAGCAGTAGTAGTTTTTATATTGTTCGTAATATGTCTTATTATCGCGATTCCGGTATCTATTTCTCTTGGAATAGTGGCAGTGCTGCCGGGTGCGTTTGACTCATCTTTTACAGCCAGCGCAAGCTATGTCATCCGCTCTATGCTCGGTGGTATAGACAGCTTCCCACTTTTAGCAGTACCGATGTTTGTGCTTGCCGGAATCGTCATGGCACATGGCAAAATCTCACAAAAATTGTTTGATGTTTTTGTGTATTTTATAGGAAAAAGAACTGCAGGAATCCCATGTGCGGTTATCATCACATGCTTGTTCTATGGGGCTATCTCAGGTTCAGCACCTGCAACCGTAGCTGCAGTCGGAAGCATGACCATACCGCTTCTTATGGAGCTTGGATACAAAAAGGATTTTTCAACGGCGATTGTTGCGGTTGCCGGAGGACTCGGAGTTATCATTCCACCGAGTATTCCGTTTATCATGTACGCGATGGCAACCGGTGAGTCGGTCAGTGATCTCTTTTTGGCAGGAATCATTCCGGGACTTTTGATAGGAGCGCTTCTCATGTTTTATGCATATTACCACTGCAAGCGCTATGGAGAGGACAAGGAAAAGATAAATGCAAAGGTCTCAGAGCTTAGAAGCAAGGGACTTTTTAGCATATTGAAGGACAGTATATGGGCACTTTTGAGCCCGGTTATAGTGCTTGGATGTATTTATGCCGGTATAGCTTCGCCTACAGAGGCAGCGGTGATTTCGGTATTCTATGCGCTTTTTGTAAGTCTTTTTATTTACAAATCCATAAAGGTAAAAGAGATATGGGGTATCATGGTGGAGGCGATGAAGACATATGCACCTATACTGTTTATTCTTGCCGCATCGACTGCGTTTTCACGCGTGCTCACACTCATGCAGGTGCCACAGACAGTCAGCGCATGGATACTTGCACATTTTACAAATGAGATAGTGCTTCTTATCGTGATAAACATTTTCCTGCTTATTGTAGGAATGGTTATGGATACCACACCGGCTATCCTTATATTAAGTCCGATTCTGCTTCCAATCGTGCAGAGCATCGGCATGAACCCTATCCATTTCGGAGTAGTGATGATCGTAAACCTTGCAATCGGTTTCGTTACACCTCCAATCGGTGTAAACCTGTTTGTGGCAAGCTCACTGACGGATGTACCGGTTATGCGGATAGCAAAGAAGGCGGCGCCTATGATAGGATATTTCCTGCTGGCACTGCTGATACTTACATTTGTACCGGCGATTAGTCTCTTCCTCCTGTAGTATATAATGTACTCTCGGAATCATTGATTAGTAAATTTCGGGAGCGCATTTGAGGTATAGCGTTTTTTAATTAACTGCACCACACTAGGAAAACAGTAATTAATCATAAAATGGAGAAAAATATGAGTAGATTTGGCTTGTTTTTATATAAAAAAGATGGTAAATATAATAAACTGCGTAGATCGTATAGCAAATATAGATTGTGGCGAAGAGCAGCAGTCGTCATGATGATAATTTCGCTTATAGCAGGACTTGCCGCGTGCGGTGGCTCTGCTGGTGAAGGCTCGCAGGCCGCAGCTAAGGATGCCGGGGTGCAGCGCTACGCATGGCCGCTCGGCAGCTCAAGCCCGGAGGACACCGTTACACAGATTTATGCGGAGAAGTTTGCCGATGAAGTCGACAGATTAAGCGATGGCAAGATGAAAATCAGTGTGTATCCGAACAGTGTGCTCGGTGGAGACAGAGAGCTGCTTGAGTCCTGCAAGGATGGAGATATACCATTTGTAGTGCAAAACACTGCACCGCAGGTCACTTTCATGAAGGATACCGCAGTATTTGATATGCCCGCACTTTTTGACAATATTGATGAGGTGCGTGAGCATGTGGACAACCCAAAGTTTATGAAGCTCATGCAGCAGGTCTACAATGACGGCGGCTACGAGCTTTTGGGATATGCAGACCAGGGCTTCCGCGTCATGACAACAAACAAAAAGATAGAAAGCCTTGCTGATTTTAAGGGTCAGAAAATCCGTACCATGGAAAACTCTTACCATATGGCATATTGGAAGGCACTCGGAGCAAGCCCTACACCTATGACCTTCTCGGAGGTGTATATCGGCTTGCAGCAGGGCACTATAGATGCGCAGGAGAATCCGTATGAGGTAATCGTATCCAACAAGCTTTACGAGCAGCAGGATTACGTAGTTGAGACAAATCATCTGCCACATCTGATATCGCTTATAGTGAGCGATGAATTTATGCAGGGGCTTTCAGATGAGCAGCAGCAGATTATCCGCGAGGCGGCCGAGACAGCGAAACAGTATGCCAGAGAGCAGTCTGACGAGCGGATTGCCTCAAAAATCAAGACAATCGAGGATAGCGGTACACAAATCATCACTTTAAGCGATGAAGTGCATGAGCAGATTCGCAAGGAGTGTCAGCCGATATATGAATCGATTGAGAAAAATGTGTCGTCTGATATTGTGGATGCATATCTGGCACAATAACACTTTAAAGCATTAAAATATTTTGCTTGATAAATTGGTAAAGTCTTGTTATACTATGACTAAGAAATTTGTGGTTATCAAAAAAGAGAAATAATATAATATGAAGTTATAATAAATATAATTTGACAATATTTCGCTTAAATACCTAAATCCAATATGAAAACCACACATAAGTAAGGAGACACACCATGGACAAAATCGAGGAAATCCGCGCAAAGATTGGAGAATGTGACGATATAATAATTAATCAGCTTGCAGTCAGAATGTCACACATTCAGGAAATTATATCATACAAGAAGGCAACAGGAATCCCAATCTTACAGCCGGAGCAGGAGAAAAAGCAGACAGATGCACTTGCGGCAAAGCTTGGTGACAATGAATTTGAGGAAGAGATACTTGATATTTTCAAATATATCATGAAGAACAGCCGTCGTATCCAGGCAAAGAGTCTTTTCGATTACAATATCTTCCTGATTGGCTTCATGGGCGCAGGAAAAAGCACTGTAGCAGGAGAATTAAAGGATAAGCTCGAGATGGACCGTGTAGAGATGGATCAGATGATTGTTGAGAATCGTGGCATGTCAATCTCAGAAATATTTGATGAGCAACACACTTATAGAGCTTCAGAAGAGAAAGCAGACCATCGTTTCCTGCGGTGGTGGTGTTGTCATGAGAGAGGAAAATGCAGACCATATGAAGAAAAACGGCCGTGTAGTTCTTCTTACAGCAAAGCCTGAGACTATCTACGAGCGAGTAAAGGATAGTGATGAGCGTCCGATACTAAACGGCAACATGAATGTTGAGTATATCAGCGGCCTTATGGAAAAGCGAAAGGAGCGCTATGAGGCAGTGGCAGATGTAACAGTTGCTACAGATGGCAAGAATGTCACACAGATATGCGAGGAAATCATTGCAAAGCTTATCGCACTTGATAATGAGCAGGACAAAAAACAGGCATAATACAGGAATAGCACAGCACTTATTAAGGCAGCAGCCGGATATCAGACCGGCTGCTGCTTTTTGTTCAAATACTTCAATAAAAATCAAATTTGTTTGAAGTGATATTGAAGTTGACTTTGAAGTGACTTTGAAGTAGCCCAAGAATGGGTGTGTGGCTTGAAATAATTGCAAATATGATGTATAGTACTCTACAATTTAAGAGATACTGATTAAGTATGGCAGCATAACAAGGAGGTCATAATTATGTGTACAGCAGCAGCTTATAAAACAAAGGATTTCTATTTTGGAAGAACACTCGACTACGAATTTTCATATGGAGATGAGATTGCGGTAACACCACGAAACTATGTGTTTGATTTCAGGCATGCAGGAAAGCTTGAAAACCATTATGCAATCATTGGAATGGCACATGTGGCAGGTGACTATCCTCTTTACTATGATGCCATAAATGAAAAGGGACTGGGTATGGCAGGACTGAATTTCGTGGGAAATGCAGCGTATGCGGCAGCAGACGAAAACAGCTCATGCGAGAACGGCACATGCGGCATCGCAAAGACAAAGGTGGCACAGTTTGAGTTTATACCGTGGATATTGTCACTATGCGCTACGGTAGCGGATGCAAAGGAGAAATTAAATCGTATTTTACTGGTAGATACACCATTTAGCAGTCAGCTTCCGGTTGCACAGCTGCACTGGATTATAGCTGACAAAAATGAGAGTATTGTGGTGGAGTCGATGGCAGACGGTATGCATGTTTACGATAATCCGGTAGGTGTGCTCACAAACAATCCGCCATTCCCATATCAGATGGCTGCACTCAATAATTACAGAGGTTTATCCACAAAGCAGCCTGAAAATACATTTGCACTGGGAGTGGAGCTTAGTGCATACAGTCGCGGAATGGGTGGCCTGGGACTGCCGGGAGATTTATCATCGCAGTCACGCTTTGTACGTGTGGCATTCACAAAGCTAAACTCCAAATCGGATGACAGTGAGAATGCAAGTGTGAGCCAGTTCTTCCACATATTAGGCTCTGTGGACCAGCAGAGAGGCCTGTGCGAGGTGACAGATGGCAAATATGAGATAACGCTTTACACCTCATGCTGCAACTGCGACAAGGGCATCTACTATTACACCACATATGACAATAGCCAGATCACAGCGGTAGATATGAACAGGGAGAATCTTGATGAGAAGCTGCTTATCAGATATCCTGTTATTACGGAGGGAAAGATTTGTTGGCAGAATTAGAGAATCTGTTTGCGCTACAGGATAAAAATTACAGGGAATTTCATGCGAGGCTTATGCCCAATATTGAAAAAGAACGCATAATAGGAATAAGAGTCCCGGTGCTTAGAAAGTACGCAAAGGAGCTTGCTCGTGGCAGCAGGCTCTTTTTGTCGGTTCAAAATGAAAAGGAAAATGACTGTGACAATGTGGAAAAGTTTCTAAATACTCTGCCACATTACTACTATGAGGAAAATAACCTGCATATGTTTCTGATCATGCAGATGAAGGATTATGATACGGCATTGGCTTATCTGGAAGCATTCCTGCCATACATAGACAACTGGGCGACCTGCGACAGTGGCGTGCCGGCTGTGTTCAAAAAGCACAAAAATGAGCTTCTTTTGCATGTATATGAGTGGCTTGATTCGGATAAACCCTACACCGTCAGGTATGGCATTGGCACTTTGATGCGCCTATATCTCGATGAGGATTTTGATATAAAATATGCTTTAGATGTGGCAAAAATCCGTTCCGGCTTGGGTCCCTCTATTTGGTTAAAAGCATTTAAGACTCTTAAAGCACTTGCAAAGCAGTATGATGCAGTGCTGCCGATACTACAGGAAAGGCTCATGGATAGCTGGAGCCACAATAAGGCGATACAAAAGGCGCGTGAGAGCTATCGCATTACGCCACAGCAGAAGGAGTATCTGAGCACATTAAAGGTTTAATGAAAAGAGACATAAATTTATGAAAATAAAAAGCTTATTTGAATCAAAATTTATAAAGGTGTTTGACCTTCAGTACCGGGAGGGAAGGCATTATTATAATGCCACAAGGAGAGATGAAAACGACCTTGTGGCTGCCAAATCCACAGAGGAGTTTAAGAAAATGCTTCCGGATGCGGTGAGCTGCGTGGTGATATGGAATCCGTCAGATGATGACGAGAAATCAGGTCATGAGCCATGTCTGTTAATGAACCGCGAGTTCCGATATCCGACAGGTCAGTACCTGCTCAGCGTACCGGCAGGGCTTATTGACCCGGAGGATTGCACCGGGGATAATGATAATACAGCGCCACTTATAAAAACCGCCATGCGTGAGCTTCATGAGGAGACCGGCCTTAAAGTGACAGAAAAAGACACGGCTTCTGTAATCAATCCATGTCTTTTCAGTACACCGGGCATGACAGATGAAAGCAACGCCCTTGTAAAGATTGTACTTAACCGCGATAGCCTTAATGGAATGTCGCAGGAGGGCGCAGTGGGCGGCGAGCTCTTTGACGGATTCGACCTTCTGACTAAGGCGCAGGCGAAGAAGATACTTGAGGATGGAGTGGACGAGCACGGCATATACTATTCTGTGTATACATGGGCGGCACTCACGTATTTTGTGACAGACCTGTGGAGGTAGATGAGAATGTAGCGTGGTTAGCCCGGGAGGCGGCTATATGCTCTCGTAGAGCGACTAGCGAAGTTGTTTAGAGTCTGTAGAATTATGCCCTGATAACCAGAAATGCACCGGCATGGACGCCGGGGCAAGGCGTTATGTGCCATGGACGGCACATAAAAGCCGGTTTCGTCGAGCATAGAAAAGCTATGAGCATAATTCGTACAGCCTCTTAACAGCGTAGCGTTAGCTCCTAGA
>OGLO01000242.1_pt1 | contig 16358 bp, 12 predicted proteins | sample 1572891 | NCBI WGS metagenome assembly OGLO01 (sample SAMEA2581999, study PRJEB24529) | metagenome | biome: Human gut stool | place: China | collected 2011
GATGTGGCTCCCATAGCACTGGCTGGCATTGATCGTGGATCCCGCGTCAACGACGGGGTCCTCCAGCAGGGTGTTGGGGCCGATGACACAGCCTGCGCCGATGACCGTCTTGCCCCGCAGGATGGTGCCCGCAAGGATCACAGCGCCCGGGGCAATGACCACCTCCGGGTCGATCTGTACGGTGCGGCTGTTGATGACAACGCCGTTTGCAATGTGCTGTACAAGGATGTCCTCGCGGGCAGCCTCGGCGGCATCGAGCTGTGCCAAAGCTGCGGCGCGGGCCTGCTCAGAAATGGAATTCTGCATGAAAAAATCTCCCTTCCCACCAAAGCGCGCGGCGGAAGAGAGACAGAAAAGGCGACCGGAAAATTGTTGCCTGTCCGCCCCAGCACCCCGCTGCGGAAAGCTTTGTTCCGACAAAATAAAAATGAAAAAGTTACAGGGATAGAAAGTTGTATCCAACAGGACGAGAAATCGCGTGTATAAACAAAAAACCTCTCGAACTTTCTCCCATTCTATACTACCTTAAAACTTGGCAAATTTCAAGGGATTTGCATAAAAAATAACAGACAAATTCGGGATTTTGCATGGTGGAAAGGAATGGATTTTCTGGTATAATAGTTTAGCATTCACAAACAATGTTCATCGGTCGAGTTTTTAAGACAAGGCAAACGATGAGACTGCGGTGCGGCTGTGCTGCAGTCACGAATGGGAGGTAAACAACGCATGAGCAAAAAGTATCTGTACTACTTCAGCGAAGGCAATGACGCTTTCGGCGGTGACAAGGTCACCATGAAGAACACGCTGGGCGGCAAGGGTGCCGGTCTGGCCGAGATGACCGCAGCCGGTATGCCGGTGCCGCAGGGCTTCACCATCACCACCGACGCCTGCACCCAGTACTACGCAGACGGCCGTCAGATCAATGACGAAATCACTGCTGACATCTTTGAGCACCTCAAGGGTCTGGAAGAGATCACCGGCAAGAAGTTCGGCGATAACCAGAACCCCCTGCTGGTCTCCGTCCGTTCCGGCGCACGTCAGTCCATGCCCGGCATGATGGACACCATCCTGAACCTGGGCCTGAACGACGAGGCTGTCGAGGGTCTGGCCAAGAAGACCAACAACGCCCGTTTCGCATACGACTGCTACCGCCGCTTCGTGCAGATGTTCGCCGACGTCGTCATGATGGTCCCGAAGAGCCTGTTCGAGGTCGAGATCGACAAGATGAAGGAAGCCAAGGGCGTCAAGAACGACGTGGACCTGACTGCTGATGACCTGAAGGAACTGGTCGGCACCTTCAAGAAGATCTACGAGGAGAACGAAGGCCGTCCCTTCCCGCAGGATCCCCGTGATCAGCTGATCGAGGCTGTCAAGGCCGTCTTCCGCAGCTGGGACAACCCCCGTGCAAATGTCTATCGTAAGATGAACGAGATCCCCTACGAGTGGGGCACCGCAGTCAACGTTCAGCAGATGGCATTCGGCAACTCTGGCGACCGCTCCGGCACCGGCGTTGCATTCACCCGTGACCCCGCCACCGGCGCTAAGAAGCTGATGGGCGAGTACCTCATCAATGCACAGGGCGAGGACGTCGTTGCTGGTGTCCGCACCCCGTCTCCCATCAGCCACCTGCACGAGCAGATGCCTGAGGTCTACGACCAGTTCGTTGAGATCGCTACCCGTCTAGAGAACTACTTCCGCGATATGCAGGATATGGAGTTCACCATTGAGGACGGCCACCTGTATATGCTGCAGACCCGTAACGGCAAGCGTACCGCTCAGGCTGCTCTGCAGATCGCATGTGACCTGGTGGACGAGGGCATGATCACCGAGCAGGAGGCTGTCCTGCGCGTGGAGCCCAAGCAGCTGGATACCCTGCTGCATCCCCAGTTCGACGCCGCTGCCCTGAAGGCCGCCGAGGTCGTCGGCAAGGGTCTGGCAGCTTCTCCCGGTTCTGCCTGCGGCCAGATCGTCTTTACTGCTGAAGAGGCAGAGGAGATGGTCAAGTCCGGCAAGATGAAGAAGGTCGTTCTGGTCCGTCTGGAGACCAGCCCCGAGGATATCGTGGGCATGCAGGTCTCTCAGGGCATCCTGACCGTCCGCGGCGGCATGACCAGCCACGCAGCCGTTGTTGCTCGTGGTATGGGTACCTGCTGTGTCTCCGGCTGCGGCAACGACAACGAGGTCAAGATCGACGAGGAAGCAAAGACCTTCGAGATCAATGGCCACAAGTTCGCCGAGGGCGACTGGATCTCCATCGACGGCTCTACCGGCAACATCTACGGCGAGCAGGTCGCTACCGTGGCCGCTACCGGCAATAAGAACTTCAACCGCTTCATGGGCTGGGCAGACGCTGCTCGTCAGCTGCTGGTCATGACCAACGCTGATAACCCGCGCGACGCACAGCAGGCAGTGGATCTGGGTGCTGAGGGCATCGGCCTGTGCCGTACCGAGCACATGTTCTTCGCCGAGGACCGCATCAAGGCTGTCCGTGAGATGATCTGCGCACGTACCGTGGAAGAGCGCGAGGCTGCTCTGGCCAAGGTCGAGCCGTTCCAGCAGGGTGACTTCGAGGCCATGTACCGCATCATGGGTGAGCGCCCGATGACCATCCGTTATCTGGACCCGCCCCTGCACGAGTTCCTGCCCACCAAGGACGAGGACATCAAGGAACTGGCTGCCGACATGGGCATGACCTACGACGACCTGAAGAACGTGGTTACTTCTCTGCACGAGTTCAACCCCATGATGGGTCACCGTGGCTGCCGTCTGGCTGTTACTTATCCGGAAATCGCTAAAATGCAGACAACAGCTGTTATCCGTGCAGCTATCAATGTAAAGAAAGCTCATCCAGACTGGGATATCGAGCCTGAGATCATGATCCCATTAGTATGTGAGATCAAAGAGCTTAAGTTTGTTAAGAAGATTGTAGTTGAGACAGCTGACGCTGAGATCGCTGCTGCAAATGCTGACATCAAGTACCATGTTGGTACAATGATCGAGATCCCAAGAGCTGCTCTTACAGCTGATGAGATCGCTACAGAGGCTGATTTCTTCTGCTTCGGTACAAACGACCTTACACAGATGACATTCGGATTCTCTCGTGATGATGCAGGTAAGTTCCTTAACGCTTACTATGACAACAAGATTTTCGAGAACGATCCATTTGCTAAGCTTGACCAGACAGGTGTTGGTAAATTAATGGAGACAGCTATTAAGCTTGGAAAGCCAGTTAATCCTAACCTTCACGTTGGTATCTGTGGAGAGCACGGTGGAGATCCTTCATCAGTTGAGTTCTGCCACAAGATTGGACTTGACTATGTTTCATGTTCACCATTCCGTGTACCAATCGCTCGTCTTGCTGCAGCACAGGCTGCTATCGCTGAGCAGGCAAAATAGACGAAGGTTCTAATTTAAAAGTCTATATATAATTTATGCAAGGGAAAGTATTTAATACTTTCCCTTGTTTTTTATTGCCAATCTGCATTTCACACCATAAAAACTACATTTCGCGCCGAGAGTATAGATTTTAGGCACTATACAAGTATATGTGATATGAATAGAGAACGAAGCACAGATACGATGTAGGTACTAAGGTATGGAGAGAACACATTTATGATTATAAAAAAGAAGAATATCCGTACAATTGTGATAACCTGTGCATTGCTAGGTATCATAATATTCAGCATTCATAGCTACAATGTATATATGAGCCGCCAGATATATAATGAGGGTACATCAAATGTCAAAGCCTCATACAGTCAGGTGAACCAGACCTTTAATATGTTTGCGCAACGCAACTGGAACGTTCTTTCTGACTGGAATGTTTATTTGACCAAAATACTTAATAACGACAGTGGTCTGCAGTGGAATGATTTTGTCAGGGAAAAGGAAAAGTGGCATTACAGTGATTTTTACCTGTTTAATGAGAAGAATCAGTTTATCACCATAGAAGGCAGAAGCGGAGTGGCTGATAATGCAAAAGATGCATTCAATGAGCTTTTTAAGGCAAATGAGCCTGTGATATCCAGCTATATATCTACAAAGGGCGTGAGAAAGGTGCTTTTTGCATATCCGTCTGATGGGATTACTGTGGATGGAATTTCATATACGGGGCTTGCTGTGAGCTATGATAATACGGACGTGGAAAGGATGCTCGGAGACAAGGCATATAAAGACCAAAGTGATTGTTATATTGTTGATTCTGCAGGAAATGTCATACTTTCAATCGAACCAAAGACAGAGATTGATGATATGGTTGATAATCTGATTAATTTCATAGGTGATAATGCAACAGATTACGATACAGATGATTTTTACGATGTAAAGACCAATATAGCTGATGGCAGTGATGGCTGTTTTGCATTTTCATACAATAAAAAAGATTATTATATGACATATCAGCCTACCGGAATAAAGGACTGGTCTATAGTAGGTATCGTTGAAGCAAAGGCTGTCAGCTCATTCATGTTTCAGGTGCAGTACAGTACAATTTTGCTTATAGGCATAATGTTCATCTGCGTAATACTGCTTATTTGTATGTATGTAATGAAGAATACCAGGCTTAAGCTTCAAAAGGAAAAGCTCACTGTCATGGCAGTATCTCATGAAAAGGAAATCTCTGATATGCTGTTGAACAGTCTGGCAAGAATTGTGGACAGATACGCACTGTGTGATATTGAAAATGATACGTACGAATATCATGAGAGACTGGCGCGAAAGCTTTATCCTGAGCGTGGCAGCTACAGTGACCTGGTGGAGACTATATCAAACAGATACACCCTGCTTTCAGAGGATGAAAATAAAAAAATCTCTGAGCTGCTTTCTCTTGAAAATATTTATAGTCAAATTAAAAATGAGCATGATTATTTTAAATTTGAATGTGCAGAGAACAACAGCAAGCTATTTCTTTCAATGACAGTTATTCCGGCAAGATGGGAGGATGGCAGACTGACGCAGTATCTGCTTGTCTCACAGAATATAGGCGAAAAGCATAAGATGGCAGATCTTGCAAACACGGATATGCTTACTGAGCTCTACAATAAGAGGTATTTTGATACCATCATGAATATGAGAGTCCAGAGAGGAAAAGCATTTGCAATGATTTTTATGGATCTTGATTTTTTCAAGCCGGTCAATGATATATATGGTCATCCGGTCGGAGATGAGGTCCTTTGTAATGTAGGAAAGCGCATTATAAACAGCATACGAACAGCTGATTATGCATTCCGTATTGGAGGCGATGAGTTTGCATGTATAATAGATGGCAATGCAGATGAAAAAAATTGCTTAGAGGGCATAGAGAGGCTTCAAAGAGTTATATGCAACCCATATAACATACATGGTCGTAAAATAAAAATAGGAGTAAGCTGTGGATATGCACTTTATCCGTCCGATGCTGACACGGTTGAGAGCCTGCTAAAGATAGCAGACAGCCGGATGTATGCAGAGAAGGAAAAACATCATGCAGATAGAAGATAAAGATAATAGATAGAAGATAATAGGATAGAAGATTATCAATCAAAAAAGCTATGAGAGCCCGGTTAAAGGCTTTCATAGCTTTTATTTTTATGAGTGAGCACGAAGCTGTTCATCGACATATGTCTGGATATAATAATTATCCTCAGGCATCTGGCAGCCGACGATATATGTTCCGTCATTATTTGAGCAGCGGATTACATATCCATCAAATACTGAGTGGTCAGCAAGCGCAAAGTCCTCTATCGAGATAGTAACCTTCGCTCCTTTATGATCCACGAAATAAGGATCCTTTGTCAAAAATGCAAATCCGTTTGCACTTATATTGTCAAGCGTGCCCTTGAATGTGGTGTCGGTTCCTTTAAGCTTGATAGTGCAATTGTTTGATAAATCCATGCGAGGGTATTTCCTACGGTTCAAGATTTCAGGCTGCGTATTGACTGTTATCATAAGGTCATCTGTAATTGTGAGATCCTTCCAGCAGTACATTACATTGCCAACTGTAACATACAGATTACAAGGTCTGGATGAGGTTACAGATAGGCCGCCTGATATAAGCTTAAGCCCATTTTCGTCAACAGCCTTTACCTCACAATGGAACTCATTGCAGGTAGGTACATCTGTCAGAATAACCTTGGCCTTCATACCCGGGCGGATATCATCAAGTCCCATAAATCCACCAACTCCGAGCTCGTGCATGAGAGATTGTATAACAGTCTCGATATTATTGATATTTGCTGCACTTTCATCATATTTACTGAGCATCTTGCGGCTTATAGCATCAGAAGCACTGATACATGAGGTCATGGTTCCAACGATGCCAGATACCTTGTCCATATTGTCGACAAGCTGCTGGTTAGATGCTTCAACCTCCTGCATTGCGGTGTCTATTTCGCGGATATGGCTTCCGAGCTTATTGGAATCCTTTGTGATTTTCTCAACATTTTCACCGGTCTGCATTACCTTTTCAAGAGTGAGCTGGATGAGGCGGAGTGTTTCTTCGATGGATGCTGTCATCTTTCCGGAAATTTCGTCAAGACGGGAGAGCGCCTCACTGATCTGACCGGATGAATTTCTCGTCTCGGTGCTCAGAGTACGGATCTGTTCGGCAACAACAGCAAAGCCCTTACCTGCTTCGCCTGCACGCGCAGCCTCGATAGAAGCGTTAAGAGCGAGGAGGTTTGTCTGGTTTGAAATATTATCAATTGTTCCGGTTTCGTTTTTTACCATCTCAAATTCATTTCTGAATGTAGTCAGGATGCTTTCAACCTCTGTAGAAAGCTCCGACATGGTTTTGGTAGTCTGGGCAAGCCCTTCAAGGTCCTCAGAGCTGACCTTGGCATGCTTGCCGGATTCAGTTGTCAGGGAAACCATAGCATTTATCATGGCTGCAACATTCTCAACCTGCGCGCTTATATCGGTAGTCATTTCCTGGGAAGAAGCAGTGTGGGACTGAAGCTGCTTGTTATTTCCGGTAAGCTTATTCATTCCATCAACGACAACATCTGAGCCATGCTTGTTTTCAGAAGCAAGCTCACGGACCACTGTTATACCGTCCATTATAGTGTTGCTGGCAGTTTTAACCTGCTCAACTGTCGTGACAACACGGTTTAAATCAGACTTTATGCTCTCTGTGAGTGCAGCATCGGACTCAGTCAGGTGGCGCACCGACATGATATAGCCTATGTAACAAAGCAAAAGACATGCTATCTGAAGCTGAAAGTTTTTATGATCTATAGCAGTGTTCTGACCCAGCACAAATATGTGAAATGCAATACTTGCTATAAGGCTCAGCATATTTGCAACAGCGCAGTAAATCATGAATTTCTCATCCTTAAATATTACAATAAGGCTGATTATCGGAAGAATGTAGGTGAATGCAATCGGTGAGGTTGTCGTACACAAAAGAAATACGTAAAAAATACCATATCCGATGACGAATGCTAGCCTGTACCGGTCATTATCCTTCCCTTTCTTTTTTAGAAGTATGTCACCACACACGAAAGGCAGCCAGCATAAAATAACAAAAATGATATAATTACTGACAGAATAAGCGCCATTTGCTGTGTCGGTACCATAATTTGCGGTCAGCAGAATAGCAAAAACAAGCCATAATCTGCGGGCCTTGATATTCGCCTTTGCTTTAAAAATTTTTTCATCGTAACCCATATGAATTCTCCTGATTCGTAATAATATAGCTCTATTGTACTATCATAGTATTATAATTACAAGGCATACTTAAGAATTTGAATGTATTTTGAATGTATAATTATGGTATCGTTTCTAAGTCTAAACTTTAATTGTTTTTTGCCTGTCAATCCGCTATACTAAAATTAACTATATACTTACAGGAGGGCATAAAGCATGAACATACTTCTGATTAACGGAAGTCCAAAAGGCAAACGAAGCAATTCGTTAAGGCTTGCAAACAGCTTTATAGAAGGCTTCAAAGAAGGATATAAGAGAAAAAATGTAGCTATATCCATTGATGAAATGCATGTAGCCTCAATGAATGTAGGAGCGTGTAAGGGCTGCTTTGCATGCTGGAAGAAGACACCGGGGGTGTGCTGCATAAATGACGATATGCAGACTGTTATTGGGAAAATGCTTGAAGCGGATATTGTTGTGTGGTCGTTTCCTCTGTACTATTTTAGTGTGCCGGGAATACTAAAGAACGTGATTGACAGGCAGCTTCCCATGAGCCTGCCGTTTATGAGTACAAATGATGACGGATACGGAAGCGGCAGCCATGATTGCAGATATGACATGGAAGGCAAAAGGCATGTTCTAATCTCTACCTGTGGCTTTTATTCTGCAGAGGGAAATTATGACAGTGTACTTCGGATGTTTGACCATTTCCTTGGAAAAGGGCATTATACAACCATATTTTGTGGTCAGGGTGAGCTGTTTCGTGTAAAAGAGCTGTCAAAGAGGACTGACGAATATCTGGCTACGGTAAAAAGTGCCGGGGCAGAATATGCCATCACAGGAAAAATATCTGAAAAAACAGAAGCGGCGCTTCATACTCTTTTATATCCAAGGGATGTATTTGAAAGTATGGCGGATGCCAGTTGGGGAATCAGCAGGACAACAGGAGAAAAGGAAGCGGATGACCTTGTTTTCACCAGACAGATGGCTGCATTATACAATAAAGATGCCTACGATGGAAAGGAACGCGTGCTTGAGATATGCTATACTGATTTGAAGCATACATACCAGATAAAGCTTGATGATAAAGGCAGTGAGGTGCTTACAGACAAAAGCCTTACCTCGACTACCCGTATAGATACGCCTTTTACTGTATGGTCGGCTATTTCCCGAGGCGAGATAGGTGGCGCAGAGGCATTGGGAAAGCAGATGTATACGGTGACAGGTGATTTTTCCTTGATGGTAAACTGGGATAAATTTTTTGGAAGTACATCGGCAGTCAAAGAGGCAGAAAAAACATCACAAGGTGTGGAGGTACAGAAAAATCCATCCATGATGACAATGCTCATACCATGGATTACGTTTTGGATAGCAGTTTCTGTCAATACTGAAAAGGGTTCTGTGATTGCTCTTTTGGTGGCATCCGCTATTCCTTTTATTATGAGAAAACATAAATTTGTAATATGGGATCAGCTCTCAATTGTTGCTGTTGCTATACTTTCTGCGATTGCAAGCCTGACAGGAGCAGGTGACATATCAACAGATATCGGATATCTGGTGTTTGGGCTGTTCTGGCTGGTTTCATGCCTGACAAAGGAGCCTTTATGCGCAGCATATGTGAAGTACAATTATGGCGGTGAAGCTGCACATAAAAATCCTCTTTTTATGAAGACAAATTATATACTTGCGGTGGCATGGGGAGCATTATACGTGCTGACAGCAGTGTGGACATTTCTGCTACAAAAGGCAGGTGTTGGAGCTACACTTATTGTCGTAAATAATCTGATGCCTGTATTGATGGGCATATTTACAGGATGGTTTGAAAAATGGTATCCAGCAAGGCTGGCAAGAGGCTTAAAAAAGCAGTAATTCGTAAGATTTCTTTAATATTTTATGTATTCTATTTACTTTAGGCTGATAGGAGAGTACTCTTTAGAAAACGTACTCATAGGAGTGCTTATCAATAAAGAAAGAGGTATATCATAATGAAGAAAAAACTGATAACAATTGTAATAGGAGCTATGCTTTGCGCAGGCTTGTTTGCAGGCTGTGGACAGAGTACTACAAAGCAGGATAAGGCAGCAGGCACCGAAAATGCAAAGCAGGCTGAGACCAAGGATGAAGGTGAAAAGGGCTCACAGGAGGAGAAGGAGCTTACCGGAACAATCGATGACATAAAGGACTTCATGTTTGTAGTGACTGATGACAAGGATACACCATACAGCTTTACCTTCGATGAGAAGCCTGACGGACTTGATGGTGTTGCAAGTGGAGACAAGGTGACTGTTAAGTATACAGGTACTATTTCAGAGGTGGATCCGTTTGAGGGAAAGATAATATCTGTTGAGAAGGCAGAATAAGGCAGAATAAGGTACCATAATCATGGATTGTATTTTGACGGTTAATCCGCTATACTATAGTTAAGTATAGCGGATTATTTTTGTGGAGGCTATTATGACAAATTCTTTGAAGTTACCGGTTGGAATTGATGATTTTAGAAAATTGCGGGAATCGCATTTTTATTATGTGGATAAGACAAGACTTATTGAGCAGCTTTTATTAAACTGGAGTAAAGTGACACTTTTTACACGTCCGCGCCGCTTTGGAAAAACTCTTAATATGAGCATGCTTAAGAGCTTTTTTGACATTGGCACAGATAAAGCTTTATTTGATGGCTTACATATTTCAGGTAATAAAGAGCTGTGTGATGAGTACATGGGAAAGTATCCGGTCATTTTTCTTTCACTCAAGGGTGTGGAGGGATTAACGTATGAAGAAGCCTTTGAAGCATTTGTCAGGATTATGGGAAAAGAGGTAAACAGAGTTTCGTTTTTGGCTGACAGTGATAAGCTTACACAGATTGAGCGGGAACAATATAAAGGGCTTACTATTATAAAAAATGGCAGGCTTGCTTTTGACAAGGAAAAGCTCATATCTTCTTTACAGCTTCTTTCGCAGCTATTGTATAAGCACTATGGAAAAAAGACAGTTATTCTCATAGATGAGTATGATGTACCGCTTGATAAGGCCTTTCAGAATGGTTATTATAATGAAATGGTTTCGCTTATCAGAGGTCTTTTCGGGCACTAAAAACTAATGAATTTTTACAGTTCGCGGTGCTGACAGGGTGCCTTCGCATATCAAAGGAAAGCATATTTACGGGGCTCAACAATTTCAAGGTAATGTCGATTACAGATTCGCGTTTTGATGAGCAGTTTGGTTTTACTGATGAAGAGGTGAGAAAGCTGCTGTCTGATTATGGAATGGATTCACATTTTGACGAGGTAAAGGAGTGGTATGACGGATATCACTTCGGCAGGGCGGATGTCTACTGCCCTTGGGATGTTATTAATCATGCAGATCATCTGCGTGACGACAGTGATGCAAAGCCTCAGACATATTGGATAAACAGCAGTGGAAACAGTTTGGTGAGGCGTCTTATCAACAGGGCTGATTCATCGACAAAGGATGAGATTGAGCGTCTGATTGCAGGTGAGGCGATTGAAAAGGTGATCCGCCAGGATCTGACCTATGATGAGATTGAGAACAGCATTGACAATATATGGAGTGTGCTTTTTACTACAGGCTACCTTACTAAAATCGGGGAAGTAAAGCTTGCGGATAGCGAAAGCTACGCTTATAAGCTTGTCATACCCAACAAAGAAGTACGTGAGGTATTTGTGCTGCAGATTCAGGAATGGTTTAAGGCGGTTGTTGCAAATGACAATGATACGATGAAGCTTTTATCAAAGGCGATTTTAGATAAAGACGAGACGGTTCTTGCGAGGCAGCTAAATATTGTGATGGGGCGTATGATAAGTATACTCGATACAAAGGCACCTGATGATATGAAGGAAAACTTTTATCATGGTCTGCTCCTTGGATTGCTTCGTGGAAGCAATCCGGACTGGCTCATCAAGTCCAATTGTGAGTCGGGAGATGGCTTTAGTGACATACTTATAAAGCCTGAGAATCCTGATTTAGGCATTGTTATCGAGGTAAAGTATGCTAAGGAGTTTAAGGGGCTTGACGCAGCTTGCGATGCTGCGATGGCTCAGATAAAGCAGAAGAGGTATGATGAGACTCTACGAGATGAGGGCAGGTGCGATATTTTAGCTTACGGCATTGCTTTTTGCAGGAAGAGATGTAAGGTAGCGGGAGAGAAGCTGTAGGCTTTAAATAATTAGTATATGAATGTTTATAAAAGGGAGGACTTTTATTGATGAAAGAATCAGGTAAAGTATCACGAGCTATTTACGTAGTTCCTGTAATATATGTGCTAGGCATGTACATGATGCCGGTTTTATTTTGGATAATATGCAATATGCAGGAAGCAACAGACAACTTTGATGCAGGCTGGATAATGGTCATGCCGATTGTTTTGGGGCTGATTAATCTGGCTGTGGTGCTTATCCTGGGGAAAAGAATAAGCAGAGTACAGCTTCTCATTTGCACAAGGATTATAAAATATGCGTTAATACCGTTTTATGTAGTAGGTGGGTTTTGCATCATAGTGGCACTTCTTTTAATGTTTACACCGGTTGTTATCATGATATTTGTAGGCCCGACCGTTGCGATTGTGCTATCAGTTATTGGCTGGCTTGGGCTGTTAGGAGCAGCGCCTTTTTCTGTTGCCTATATTGTAAGGGCATGCAGTGAGGGAGTACAAGGAAAGGTGCTGTCTGTATTTGCAGGCATATTCCAGTTCTTTTTTACTCTTGATGTAATTCTTGTGATCGTACTGGCGGTGAAGGATAGGAGCTTTGTGAAAGCCCAAAAGGGGTATGGAGTTATTCAATAATTGAAGTGTTATAAAGCAATATAAAAGAGCTCTTTGCGAGCAATGTCATTAAGTTAAGAATTTTGACATAATTATAAAACACATCATATTTGCAATTGTTTGATAAATATGATGTGTTTTTTTCTTTTGTCTATTTTGCAGCACAACAAAAAGACAGATTGTTTATCTGTCAAAAAAACCTTATAATTATCTATGATTAAGCCACTCTATATAGAAAGCTTACAGATGCCTGGGGTTTGACTTTGCGAGGGTCTTTTCGACCAGGTCTTACTGGTAATACATGCTTTTCTATTAGGTTAATCACATCAGGTGGACTAAGATTGCGTTTATTACGGAGATATTCTCTACAAATATAAATGGCGATTGTAAAGTTCACCTGTTTTGTTTTATCATTGTTTTTCATTTGTTTTATTACATGTGTTGTTATTAATTCACAATAGTTATACAAAAGTAATCGCGCATATATTTCTTGTTTAATAAAATCTGGTTTTCGTGCATGGAAACTTGTTAATCCTATGGCATATTTTAATTCTCTGAATGAAGTTTCTATTCCCCATCTCAAATGATAGATTTCCTTTATTTTTTTTAAATCAAAAATATTTCTATCAAGATTTGTAATTATTATTTCATAAGAATTAGACCCTATAGGAAATCTAATAATACGAAATGATAATTCGTATGTTTTATCACTTTTTCGTGGAAGATAATCAAACACTTGATTTGCAGGCATCCACTTATAGCCTGCATTTTTTGTGGTCTTTGTATTTTTCCTCGAAAAAATCTGAGTGATATCTATATCAAACTCATCATTTGGAGGAAGATTTAACCCAGATGCAATTCCATTACTATTTTTATCTTTGACACGTATAGCGAATTTCCATCCTTTTTCAATTGCATGTGCAAAAATGTTATAGTTTTCATATCCTCTATCAGCAACAAGAATAACATTCTCTAGTTTCGATCTGTCAATCATTGTTGCACATGCTCTAGACTCGTTGTAATCCGCTGCTGTTTGCACTAAAACATCGGTGTATATACGATTCAAAACATCATAAAAGGCATTTAGATGTAGTTTATTAACAATTGAACCATACTGATTACGTTCCCAAAAAGTTTCTGGATCCTTTTGATTGGTTGCAATGGTCAAGTTACTTCCATCACATGCAATTAAACGATAACCATGATAATTATTAGTAGTTGGAAGGTTGTCATCCGTAAAAGATTTAAACAAATATTCAAAAGCCTCTGGAAGTACTTTTGAACGTTGTTGCGTAAATGCTGATACAGACGGAGTATTTTTGTTAAAATCAAAGAAATCAAGTAGTTCTTTACTCATAGTAGCTCCACCCGAATTCATCATGATTCCTATAAAAGTTTTGAAATCAATTTTCCGTTTTCGAGAGAAATCGACATTGGGGTTTCGAAGAAATAAACATGGATTGTTAGCTAATTCCGAAATATGATTCTTTAGAGAATCTGAAACTTGATTAATATAATTGCTCATATGCGTTACCTCCTTGCAATCAAGATGTTCTTAATTACAAGGGCCGCTTTCGCTACCTCATTATCATTCAATAGCGAAAGCGGCCGCACATTTCGAATCATATGTCAAGTATTTATTACAAAATAAAAAGACCCTAGCATCATTTCTGATGCTAAGATCTTGATTGGTCATCTTAACTTAATGATATTGGATAAACAGTGGCTTTTATGATTTAGTCACCGCCTCCTACTCGATTTGTAAAAACACAAAAATGATCCTGCTAGATTGTGCTTAAAATCGTTATATGATAAAATGAATTATCTTAATCGTGCAATTCCACTACACTGGAGGGAACGAAAAATGGTAAAAAACAATTTAACACCGGAGCAGAAAGAATTTGCACAGCAAATCGGAGAAGCCTTGGATCAAGACAAAGGGATATGGTATAATAAAAGCTGTTGACGGAAAAAAAGAGCAAAAAACTACTCCAACAGCAAAAACCACAATAATAAAACTGGATCTGGATGATGGTGTCAAGGTTAATTATCGTAAGGTTCAGACGGCATCAGATGGTAAATTCTATGAGATACTGGCAGATTCTAAGAACATTAAGGCAAAGGAAAAGTAGCTGATGGAGAAATAAATGCAAAATTTGAGTATATTTGACATAAATATTTCATCAAAATTAACAGGAATATTTGAACAACTTCAATCGACTTTACGAAAATTTGATTTTAGCGATATAAAAGAAAAAGAACTATATTCAAAAGTTCAATCAATAAATCCGAAACAAGATATTGTTTTGGAGGATATAGAATGGTTATATGAAGATTATGAAAAGCTATCAGATGTATTTGATGGATTAGATTCGGATTTTTCATTTTTGGATTCTGAGCTGGCCAATTACTTAAAAAAGATCATATTGATATCTCATATTGAAAAATTGATTGAGGAGTGCCTTGATGAATCATTTGGAAATAGTGGAATAAAACAAGAGGTAAAGAATGCAATCAATTCAAAATAGGATAAGGTAACAGGTGCTAATATAGGACGAAGCTATATATTGGCAATAACCAACATTGTATTTGCAAAGACGGATGCTTTTAACGATGAAATAGATAAAAGAATTCCTTTTAGAAATCATATATTGCACAATGGAATATATCAATATAGTGATAGCGAAATCTCGCAAATGTATTTTGTATTGCTGTCATTTATTAAGAATATTCTGATTGGTGGATGGGCAATTAAGTATGAAGCTTTTGATTAGAATTGGAGGTAGAATTATGGCAGAAGATAAGCTGTTTTCCGGCGAATCAAAGAATATAGAGTACAAGGTTACTGTACCAGAGAAAAGCGAAAAATACATGAAAACAGTGGTCGCTTTTGCCAATGGCAGAGGTGGAAAGATTGTTTTTGGAATAGATGATAAAACATTAGATATTGTTGGAATGGATGTAGATAATATCTATAAAACCATGGATGCCATTACCAATGCTATTTCTGATGCCTGTGAACCTGCAATCAGACCGGATGTTGCGTTACAGACTGTTAAGGATAAGACTGTGATTGTAGTGGAGATTCTTCCGGGTGCACAGCGTCCATATTATATCAAATCGCAGGGAATGGTGGATGGTACTTATGTGAGGGTATCCGGTACAACCAGACATGTGGAAGGATATATGCTGAAGGAACTGATTTTAGAGGGACAGAATCGCTATTTTGATAGTGAGATATGCCAGAATATGCCTGTTTCCGATAGCGAGATCGAGGAACTTTGCAAAAGTATGAAAGAAACTGCCTTGAAAAATACATGGCAGGATAGTGAGAAAGCAAAGATAAAAGATGTAACAAAGAATACATTGATTTCATGGGGCGTGTTGAAGGATGCAGAGGGTAAGGTATATCCGACAAATGCCTATGCACTTTTAACAGGCAAAATGCCGCAAATGCCGGTAATTCAATGTGGTGTGTTTAAAGGAACGAATCGTGCACATTTTGTTGACCGTAGGGAATTTGAAGGCTCTATTCAGGAGCAGATGGAAGCAGCTTATCAGTATGTCCTTGAAAAAATCAATATGGGAATGACGATAATGGGAATGTACAGACAGGATGTATATGAGCTTCCGACAGACAGTATTCGTGAGTTAATTGCAAATGCAGTGGCACACCGCAGTTATCTTGAACCGGGAAATATCCAGGTAGCATTGTTTGATGACAGATTGGAGGTAACTTCTCCGGGAATGCTTTTGAATAATGTTACCATTTTAAAAATGCTGGAAGGCTATTCAAAGCCGAGAAATCCGGCAATTGCCAGAGCTTTTGCGTATATGAAGATTATTGAGAAATGGGGAACCGGAATACCAAGGTTATTTGAAGCCTGTGAGGAGTATGGACTGCCGAAGCCAGAGCTGATTGATTTTGATGGCGATTTCAGAGTAAATATGTACC
>OGLO01000247.1_pt1 | contig 16029 bp, 13 predicted proteins | sample 1572891 | NCBI WGS metagenome assembly OGLO01 (sample SAMEA2581999, study PRJEB24529) | metagenome | biome: Human gut stool | place: China | collected 2011
ACACTTAATAAGAAAGATGAAAATATAGTATACTTGGTTGAAGAAATTATCCTTGATATGAAGGACTATATAGAAGGAAAAGGAATAGATCTAATATTTGATACAGATACAGAAGAAAAAGAAATTAGCTGTGATAAATTAGAAATAGAAAGATGTATAGTGAATTTATTAGGTAATGCTGTCAAATTCACTCCTGAGGGTGGTTTAATCGAAGTTTTAATTCAGGACTTGAAAGATAAAGTAAAAATAAGCGTAAAAGACAGCGGTATTGGTATTCCAGAAGAAAAACAATCTATGATATTTGATAAATTTAATCAAGTAATAGATGATAACTCAAAGCAAAAAAATGGTAGCGGACTAGGGCTTACCATAACTAAACATCTTATAGGTTTACATGGTGGAGAAATCTACGTAGAAAGCAAAGTTGGCGAAGGTAGTGAATTTATAATAATTCTTCCTGTAAACAATAACTAAACAATAAATTAAAAAGCAAGGGCATTTAATATATATATTAAAATCCCTTGCTTTTCTAGTTTTAACATATTAGAAATAATCGTGTAGATTTTAAACCTACACGATTGTTGTATTTATATATTTTATTATATATCCATATTATTTAATAAATTTTTAAGCTGTCTTAATTCATCAATAGATAATGTTATCCCCTTACCCATTTTAGCATGCTCTGGTGCCCAATCTCTTAAGTCATATTTAGCTTCTCTATTATTCCAGCTTATAAGATTTAGTTCTTTTGTCCAGCCAGTACTACTTTCTGATACTACTCCAACTTCTTCTACTATATCATATTTTATATCTGCCATTTGTATAGTCCTTCTTTCTATCATTAGTTTCTATAGTAAATAATATACCATTATTTTATAAAATTTCAAAATAATATATACTTATCATTATAGTATAATTTTACTGTATATCATTTTCACAAGCTTTGCTTTTTCTAAAGTATATATATACTCCTACTATACCTATAGCCATTATAAAAAAGCAAACTATAATAATATAAAAGTACTAAGTATAAAATAGATTATTATCTATTTATATTTAGTACTTTTATTAACTATATATATTATTTATTTATCTTAACAACTTTTCCAGGTATTCCAACTACAGTAGCCCCTTCAGGAACATCATCAAGAACTACAGAGTTAGCACCTATTTTAGAATTTGAACCTATTTTTATATTACCTAATACCTTTGATCCTGCTCCAATTACAACATTATCGCCTACAGTTGGATGTCTTTTTCCCTTTTCTTTTCCTGTACCACCTAAAGTAGTTCCATGATATATGGTTATCCTATCACCAAGTTCTGCAGTTTCACCTATAACAACACCCATACCATGGTCAATTAATATTCCTGCTCCAAGAGTTGCCCCTGGATGTATCTCTATTCCTGTTAAAAATCTTGCTATTTGAGAAATTAATCTTGCTAAAAAAAGTAAATTTTTCTTATATAAAAAATGTGAAATCATATGTGCTAATCTAGCGTGTATCGATGGATATAACAAAAACACTTCTAACTTTGTTCTAGCTGCCGGATCATTTTCCATTATATATTCTATATCTTTTTTAATTTTATAAAACATTTAAATCGACCCTTTTTTATTAAAATTTACTTTCCTTATTGCATAAATTATATAATTAAAATATTCCCATAGACATATATTTATCTATTCCATCTGGTGCTACTGTAACTATCTTTTTATCAGGATACATTTCACATAATTTTAATGCCGCATATATATTAGCTCCTGATGATATTCCAACTAATATACCTTCCTTTTGTGCCATTATTCTAACACCTTTGTAACTTTCTTCATCAGTTATAGTCATAACTTCATCTACAACATTTTCGTTATAATTTTTAGGTATAAATCCAGCCCCTATTCCTTGTATCTTATGAGATCCTTTTTTATTTTTAGATATAACTGGTGAACCTTCAGGTTCAACTGCAACTACTTTTATATTTGGATTTTGCTCTTTAAGATATTTACCTACTCCACTTATAGTTCCGCCTGTTCCAACACCACATACAAATATATCTATATCCTTAACTTGATTATATATCTCAACACCTGTTGTTTCATAATGTGCTAAAGGGTTATATTCATTGTCAAATTGTTTTAAACTTATATAATTTGAATTTTCACTTAAAAGTTTATTCATCTTTTCTATAGAGCCTTTCATACCTAAAGACCCATCTGTTAATATAAGCTCAGCTCCATATGCTTTCATAAGAGTTCTTCTTTCTACACTCATAGTTTCTGGCATTACTATAATAACTTTATACCCTTTTAAACTTCCTATCATAGACAAGGCTATACCTGTATTTCCACTAGTTGCTTCTACTAATACATCACCTTTTTTTAATATTCCATTTTTTTCAAGGTTTTCTACCATATAATAAACTGCTCTATCTTTTATACTCCCTGCTGGATTATACTTTTCTAGCTTTACATATAGATTGGAATTTCCTATATTATTTAATTTAATCATAGGAGTGTTTCCAATCATATCTAATACATTATTATTTATCATGCTAATCCCCTTCCACTTTATTTAGTTCATTTATTCAATTCATACATTTAAGGTATTTTCATAGCATTTTAGTATGAATTTATACCTATTATATAGATATTCAATTTCTAAAAAGTATAATATACTTTTTAATATAAAATTTATAATTATTTAATTTTAAATGTATAATCTTCAAAATCTAGTCAATAATTTAAATATAATCCTCATTATATTACTCATAATATGCTCATTATTTTTTTATTTTTTATACTCCACAAAAAAGACAGGTTTTTAACCTGTCTTTTTACTATCTATTTAATGCTTTTATTACAAATTGTATACAAACATTTTTAAAAAGAATCCTTTTCTCAACTTACATTATCTATACTTTAAGTCTATATAGTAAAGATATAGTCCTTGCTATAAATTTTATAAGACTTTTAAATAAATGTATAACTTCTATATATTTGGGCATAATTTAAATACATCCTTATTATATTACTCATACTCATTTAATAAATATTTTTCATATTCCATAAAAAAGACAGGAATCGGGACCTGTCTTTTTTATATACTATTTATTAATTTTTCACTAAATACTAGTTTATTTTTAGAAAATGTATTCTTTTTCTGCTTTTTTATGATAATAGTCCATAATATAATTGATATTATAATATTTATAGGATTACAAAACAAATATACTTTTGATATATTTATTCCCATAGTAGAAGATGCTATAATTATAAAATTCCATAAAGTATGAAAAATTGCCAAAGGCAATATATTATTTAATATAATAGCCAGTGGTACAAAAGCAAACCCTAATAAACTTGAAGCTATTACATTAACTAAAGCTTGAATTAATGTATTTCCAGCAAATATTGTTGTAATGTGCATAACTGAAAATCCTAAACTACTTATAATCATTGCACTTATTAAAGGTATTTTTCCCTTTAATGTGTTTAGTAACATTCCTCTAAACATTATCTCCTCTGAAAATCCTGCTATTACAGTTCCTATGAATATAAGAACTATACTTATTAAAGTAGTACTATTAAAGTATGATATGTTTTTATAAATCCCTTCTATAAATTTATATAACATAGGTATTAATATAAAAATATATGGTACAAACCATACTAACTTATCTTTTTTTATCTTTGAAAATCCTATATTCTCCAATTTATAGAATTTTTTTATAATATAAACTATATATCCTGATGATATAAGTTGAATTATAGAATTTCCTATTAATTGAGCTAATTTATTATCGCTTGTGATATCAAAACTACTCATTATCATTGATCCAATTATCATTATAAGTTCATAAACTATTATTGATCGTATTGATATTTTTAAATCTTCCAAAGAATCCCTCCAATCCCTTTATTTCATTATATTATAACATAATTTAACATTATTCTCCTAATCATATTAATAATATAGTTTCCTTATACGTAAAAAGCCTTAAGTTAAATACTTAAGACTTTTTACTATTTAAAACTTTATAAATCTAGATTTCTTTGCTTTAATTTCTCTTTATTTATTAATATTAAACATATAAAAAAGGCTAGACTTTGGATACATCCATAGTTCTAACCTTTTTAACTATTTATAACTATTACTACAAAATAATTTGAAGTATATGTCCAACAATTATTCCTGCATAATTTCCTAAAACATATCCCCATACACCAGCTATCATTGTAGGAACTATTAAACTATTCCATCCTTTAGCTATAGCCATAGCCACAGCTGTAGTTGGACCTCCTATACAAGCATTCGATGCAAGTAATAGTTCGTCTAATTTAAACTTAAACATTTTACCAACTAGTAAAGTTACAACTAAATGTATAGACACTGCTAGTATACAGAAAATTAATATAAACGCACCATTTTTTATTATTTCAGATATAGATGCAGGTACTCCAAGAACTACAAAGAATAAATAAATTAAAAATGTACCTATTTCCTCAGCTCCGTTAATTTCTTCTAATTGTTTAGAGAACACTGTAGCCACTATTAACATTAAAGTTGTCATTATTAGATACATATTTCCCAAAATAGAATTAGCTATTTTTAATATCATATTTGAAGTAGGTATTATTGCTGAGATATATTCAGATAATAAATTAGATAAACTTGCTACTGAAAAAGCAATTGCTAAAGAAACAGCTATATCCTTTAATGATATCTCTTTTTTTGTCCAATATGTAGAACTTCCTCCACTACTTTCTTCACCTTCTGTAGCCATACCCCATTTGTTTTTGAAAAATAATATTGAAGGTATTGACATAGTTACAAAGAAATATACAGCCATAACTAAATTATCAGCTACTATTGTTGCATTAGTTATATTTTCTGGAGTTTTAAAAGCATTTGTCATGGCAACAAAATTAGCTCCTCCTCCAATATATGAACCTGTCATCATTCCAGCTATCTCAGCTATATGTGGTATTAGTGAACTTAGTAAAAATGCTGATATAAACGTACCTGCTACTGTTCCTAGTGCTGATACATGAAATGCACCTAACATTTTTCCACTTTCATTTTTAACCTTTTTTATATCTGCTTTTAATAATAAAAGTGGTATTGCAACTGGTACTACATATGTCCAAACTGAATCATATACACTACTTTCTGTTGGTATTATTTTTAGATTTGCAAATATAATTGCTCCTAATAATGCTATAATTGCACCTGTTACCTTAGATGCCCATTTGTATTTTTGTTCAAGTACTATACTTATCGCAGACCAAACTACTAAGAACGTCCATAGCATCCACGTATTATCACTACTTATCAATGAGTTCATCTTATCTCCTCCTCTTTATATCTTACTCAAAGTAGATTTTACCATATATGATATATTTCATCATAGGACCACTCCCCTTGCTTTTTCAGTATATAGTGGTCTATAAAATAATAATAGGATACCAACATTGGTATCCTATTTCATAATATATAAAAATTATGAACCTTAGTTGTATATTACATATCTTAATAACAAAAACTAACATAGTCTAATTTTAATATATCATAAATTATAAAATTATCATATATAAATATTTTCAATATTAGTTTTTTAAAAGAGTAACATATGTATATGCAAAATCATATATACTTAATAAAATAGCTAGACATTTAAATATTAATGCCTAGCTATTTTTAACTATTATAAATCTCATAATTATCTAACAGAACTTTTATTTATAATATTACAAATATATATTTTTAAATAATTTAATTTTATGTTCCACAATATGTTTTATAAGGACAACTTGAAGGTTTTGGAAGTGTTGTGTAATCATCTTGATCATTTGAATAATCATATGGTCTTGAAAGTACATCAAGAAGCTTCATCATAACACTTAAATCCCCTTTATCAGCAGCTTCTATTGCTTCTTCTACTCTATGATTTCTTGGAATCACATAAGGATTAGATTCCTTCATAAGTTTATTAACTTCTTCACTTGAATTTGGTTGTCTTTTTAGTCTTTCTTGCCAATTATTATACCAATTTTTAAATTCATCGCTAATAAACATACCTTTATCCATATTATTTTTAGTAGTTAAAGAAACAAAAGTATTAGTATAGTCTTCATTATACTTTTCCATCATACTAAGTAAATCTTCAATTATAGCTTTATCTAGCTCTTCTTTATTAAATATACCAAGTTTTGATCTCATTATAGATATCCAATTGTTGTAATATATTTCATCGTAATCAGAAATAGCCTCTTGAGCTATATTTATAGCTTCATTTTGATCTTCATCTAGAAGTGGCAATAAGCTTTCTGCAAATCTACATAAATTCCATCCTAGCATTTTAGGTTGATTTTTATATGCATATCGACCATATACATCTATTGAACTAAATACAGTATCTGGATTATAAGTATCCATAAAAGCACAAGGTCCATAATCAATAGTTTCTCCACTAATGGTCATATTATCAGTATTCATAACTCCATGTATAAATCCAATACATTGCCATTTAGAAACAAGACTTGCTTGAGCTTTTATTACTTCTTTTAAAAAGTTAATGTACTTATTTTCATCATCTTCTATATATGGATAATGTCTTTTTATTGAGTAATCAGCTAATTCTTTAAGTTGTTCTTTATTTCCCCACTGTGATATATATTGAAAAGTTCCAAATCTAATATGACTAGACGCCACACGAGTTAGGATTGCACCTTCTTTTACAGTTTCTCTAATTACAGTTTCTCCAGTTTTTACTACTGCCAAGCTACGTGTTGTTGGAATTTTAAGATTATACATAGCTTCACTTATTATATATTCACGAATCATAGGTCCAAGCACTGCTCTTCCATCTCCTCCACGAGAATATGGAGTTTTTCCTGATCCTTTAAGTTGTATATCATATCTTTTTCCTGATGGTGTTATTTGCTCTCCTATTAATAAAGCTCTTCCATCTCCGAGCATCGTAAAATGCCCAAATTGATGCCCTGCATAGGCTTGTGCAATAAAAGCACCTTTCTTTATAGTTTCACTCCCAGATAGTATTTTTACGCCTTCCTCACTTTTTAAATAATTACTATCTAATCCCAACTCTTTTGCTAATGTGTCATTTAAAATAATTAATTGAGGAGATGATACAGGATTTAAATTTATCTTACTAAAAAATACCTTAGGAAGATTTAAATAACTATTGTCTAGGTTCCATCCTATTCCTTTAGATTCTTTTTTATCTTTCATTTTTTCTCCTTTATATATCGCTTATTAATTTACATTATATTAACTTGTAACCTATATCAAACTTATGATATGCATTTTCTATTAATTTATTATACCCTTATTAACCTTTTCCAATAATTTTCTTATCTTATTAGAGTTTAAATTATAACTATATCAAAGCCTAATAAAGAATTTGTAGTTCCTTTATCAGTTGTTGTTGATATATATTCACTCTATCCTTTTAATAGCAATACGTTAAAATACTTGTTATATCAAACTCCAATAAAATCAAATGTAAAATAGTAGTTTAACTTATTATTTATATTACTTTTTTCTTTTTTTATATCCAACATATTCTATATTTCGACACTTTATCATATAATATAATTTAGTAATTATTTGAAAGAAATGAGGATTTATATGAGAAAAAAACTTACGTGTATAGACATATCAAAACTACTTGAATTAAAAAAGATATTACTAGAAGAAAAGTTTTTGAAAATATCAACTACATTTTTCTTAATATTTGACCCAGTATGTATATCTATATTTAACAATTATATTAGTAAAGAAGTTAGCGAATTATACCTATTATTAAGATTTGTAATGATGTTTTTCGCATTATTTAATCTATTTTTATTTACATCAAATGAGTTTATAACATTTTGTTGTAATCCATCAGTTGAAAAAGATTTAAATAATTTACGTGACTTAGATATTGAAAAATATAAAGATGCTTCTAATATTTTTAGAAAAATATTTTTTACTCATGTTAAATATTTATGTTTAGTAAAATTTGTTTATATAAAGGAACTTCAATAATTTTTAATTCAGATTACATAGTTTCTTCTCTTTGTATAATATTGCTTAATATATTGATTGGACTTGTTTCTATCTTTATAAATAAAAAATCTAAAAGTATAAATATATATTTTTCAAATCTTATAGCTATAATTAAATAATAAATTAATATATAAATATCAAAGTTAAAAGAGTATGACTTGAAAAATTTTTAAGTCATACTCTTTTATAAAATTCTTCACATATCAATTATTTTGATTATCAAAAAACTGTTTACTTTTATGCTTGTTTCATGATACTATAATATTACTTAGTTAATCAAAGTATTTGGAGGACTTATAAATAATGATAAAAATATTATGTGATAGTATAACGGATTTACCAATTGAAATAATAAAAAAACACAATATAGATATAGTTCCACTAACAGTTATATTTAATGAAAAAGAATATTTAGACAGAGTTGATATAACTACTAATGAGTTTTACAAAATGCTTAGAGAAAATGATACTATGCCTAAAACATCTCAGGCTACATATGCTCAATTTGTAAAATTCTTTGAAAAATATAAAGATGATGAAATTCTGTATCTTGCAGGTTCATCAGCTGCATCTGGAACTTACCAAAGTGCCGTACTTGCAAAAGGAGATGTAGATGCTAATATAACTATATTTGACACTTTCAACCTTTCTATAGGTGCCGGTCCACTAGTTATAAAGGCTTGTGAAATGGTTGAAAAAGGATTATCTGTTGATGAAATAGTTAAGAACTTAGAAAACCTAAAAAATGATATAGAAGTTATATTCTCTGTTGATACATTAGAGTACTTAAAAAAAGGTGGTAGAATATCATCTACTAAGGCTGCTCTAGGAAGTTTACTTAATATAAAGCCAATACTTAATGTTAAAGATGGTTTAGTTGTTCAAAAATCTCAAGTAAGAGGTAAAAAACAAATATTCACTAGTTTAGTAAATTCTTTAATTGAAAAGTATGGAGATGATTTAACTGATAGAACTATTTTTCTTGGTTGTGGAGACAACAAAGAAGATTTAGAAACACTAAGAGAAACTTTATTAAAACATGCTAAGGTTAAAAATGTTTACGATGTTAATATAGGATGTGTTATCTGTTCTCACTCTGGACCTGGAGTAATAGGAATATCTTGTATGTAATCTAAAATTCGCTTTGCTCAAAATATTACTTATTACAAAAAGTAGCTTATGATTAAATAAGCTACTTTTTATTATTTACTAAAATATATTTTATATTAAGATTTTATATTATTTTAACATGTAGATAGTAATATTTTTTACTCCCCACTCATTACATTTTGCTTCACTTTCCATAAATATATCTATTCTATTACCTTTTATAGCACTTCCACAATCTTCAGCTGTAAATACCTTGTCAAACTCAGGTATATAAACTTTTGAACCATAAGGTATTACACTTGGATCAACTGCTATAGTCGTTCCCTCTGTAGGTACAGTACCTGTAGATGTTATAGTGTCTCCTGCATAAGCTGTAGCCTTAACATCTAAACTTACTGTGTTACTTTCATCAATATTAGATGCATCTATAACTTTATTACCAGCAGTTATATATTTTGTATAAACATATCCTACAGTATCATTTATTTTTACCTTACTCCAATCGCCTTCATAATCTAATATAGTTACACTAGTATTTTTATCTAATACTTTATAGATATCTGAATTTGTTGACGCTCCTTTACGGAAGTTAACTCTATCTGAATTTACGTATCCATTATTATATGTTAATTCTTGTTTATTATCATTTTGTGTATTCTCATTATTGTTTATTGTATCGGCAAAGGCTAATCTGTTAAAGCCTAACATAACAGTCATAGCAACTGTAGACATGATTAGTTTCTTTTTCATAATAGTCCCTCCAATTTTTTGTTACCGTTTTGTTACTTTTAGTATATCGTAAAATCTCTATAATGTCTTAAAAAATATAAAATTACATTTATTTACTACTTATTACAACTATTTCTATTTCTATTTCAATTTTCATATATGAAATTTTCATTATATATCAACACCTACGCCCTTTCTTAGCTCTCTTTTTCTTTATAATATTTAGATTCAAACTATATTTTTATAGTAAAAATAAACAATCTAGTTCTAAATTATATAAACCTTAATAATAAAAAGTTCATATCGCTTTAGTGACGAGTCGTCGAATTAATTCATACAGTCAACGATATTTAACTCGCTACCACTTTTAAAAACGTATTTGGTAAATATTTCGCACACATCCAATGCTCAAAATATCATTTTTATAGTTTTAAATTTATTAATCTTATCCTAAAATCTAAAATTTTTATATCATAGTTTCTTATACGTAAAAAATTCGCTTCGCTCATGTCGCCAACGACTTCGTCCGTTGCTCAAAATCTTTTTTACGCTCAAAACCAGTTGATTGATATTACTTACATTCAGAAGTTATCCACATTTTTTAAAATATTATAATATCCTTAAGCGTAAAAAAGCCCTATAGATAAATTTCTATAGGGCTTTTTATTTTATGCTTCTTTATCTAAAGGCTTTTTTAAAACTGCTAATAAAGCCATACCTACTATTGAACCAACTACTATTGCTACTAAATACATAATAGGATTTGTAACAACTGGTACAACAAATATTCCACCATGAGGTGCTCTAAGCGATGCATTAAATAACATACTTAATGCTCCTGCAACTGCTGAACCTACAGCACAAGCTGGTATTACACGAAGTGGATCTGCTGCTGCAAAAGGTATTGCACCTTCAGTTATAAATGATAATCCCATTACATAATTTACTTTACCAGACTCTCTTTGTTCCTTAGTAAATCTATTTTTAAAGAATGTTGTACAAAGAGCTATTGCAAGTGGTGGTACCATACCTCCTGCCATTACTGCTGCCATTATTTCATATTGACCTGCATCAAGTGATGCCACACCAAATACATAAGCAGCTTTGTTTATAGGACCACCCATATCTATTGCCATCATAGCACCTAATACTAAACCTAGTAATACTTTTGAAGTTCCACCAAGACTAGCTAAGAAGTTAACCATAGCATTATTTATTGCTACAACTGGAGGAAGTACTATAAATGTCATTATTATACCAATTAAAAGTGTACCAAATAGTGGGAATAATAATACTGGTTTTATACCCTCTAAAGACTGTGGAAGTTTACTAAATAACTTTTTAAGTCCTACAACTAAGTATCCTGCTAAGAAACCTGCTATTAAAGCACCTAAAAATCCTGCTCCACCATCTTTTGCTATAGCACCACCAACAAATCCTACTACAAGAGCTGGTCTATCAGCAATTGAATAAGCTATATATCCAGCTAAAACTGGTAGCATAAAACTAAATGCTAAATCTCCAATACTCTTTAATGTTGCTGCTACTGGAGTGTTTGAACCAAAGTTTGCTCCACCTACTTGACCAAGCATTGTATCTATTAAAAATGCTACTGCTATTAATATCCCACCTGCAACAACAAATGGTAACATATTTGAAACACCATTCATTAAGTGTTTATATATTTTTCTACCAATGCTTTCATTTTCATTATCTTCATTATTTGATACTACATCACCACTGTGATTATAAATTGGTGCATCACCTTTTGATGCTCTTTCTACAAGTTCATCTGCTTTGTGTATACCATTAGCAACTTTAGTTATTATAACTTTCTTTCCATTAAATCTTGCCATTTCAACATTTTTATCTGCTGCTACTATTATACACGTTGCATTTTCTATTTCTTCTTTAGTTAATATATTTTTAGCTCCTGAAGAACCGTTAGTTTCTACCTTTATAGATACTCCCTTTTTCTCTCCAGCCTTTGCCAAACTTTCAGCTGCCATAAAAGTATGAGCTATTCCTGTTGGACAAGCTGTAACTGCAAGTACTGTAGGGTATTTAGAATCAACAACTACTTCTTCTACAACTTCTCTTGATTCTTCAGGGAATTTTTCACTTTCTTTTTTATCTATTAAAGCTATAAATTCATCTACTGAAGTTGCATTTATTAAGCTATTTCTAAATTCTTCATCCATAAGTATTGTAGATAATCTTGATAATACTTCTAAGTGAGTATCATTAGCTCCATCTGGTGCTGCTATCATAAAGAATAAATGAGATAAACTTCCATCAAAAGATTCATAATCTATACCATCTTTTGATACCCCAGAAGCTAAACATGCTTTATTTACTGCTTTAGTTTTTGCATGAGGTATTGCAACCCCTTCTCCTATTCCTGTTGTACTCATTTCTTCACGAGCTATTATTGCTTTTTTGTATTCTTCTTTATTATTTAAATTTCCACTGTTTCCTACTAAATCTACCATTTTATCTATAGCTTCCATTTTAGTAGATGCTACTAGATCTAGTGTTACAGACTTCTTATCTAATAAATCTGTTATTCTCATTTTAATCACCTTTCTATGATTTAAATTTATAATACATTATCATATTTTATATTTTTAACTTCTATCTCATTTACTAACCTATCTATATAATCTTTAGTTGCTAAATCATTTGAAAATGCTGTAGCACTTCCACATGCTGCACCTAATTTTAAAGCTTCTTCATATTTATTAGTATTTAAGTACCCTGCTATAAATCCTGCAACCATAGAGTCCCCTGCCCCTACAGAGTTTTTAACAGTTCCTTTTGGTGTGTTACTTAAAAATACCTCATTATTTTCTGTAAGAAGTAATGCGCCATCTTTTCCCATAGATATTAATACATTTCTTGCTCCCATATCTTGTAGCTTCTTAGCATACCTAGATATATCTTCTATAGAGTTTAGCTTTACATTAAACATTTCTTCTAATTCATGATTATTTGGTTTTATTAAAAATGGATTATATTTTAATACATTTAATAATAAGTTTTTAGTTGCATCTACTACAATTTTTATATTTTTATCTTCTAATCTCTTCATTATATTTTCATATAATTTATCATCTACAGTAGATGGTATACTTCCTGCAAGTACTAATATATCACCATTTTTTAAATTATCTATTTTATCATAAAGTTTTTGTAAATCTTCTTCACTAATATTTGGGCCATTTCCATTTACTTCTGTTTCTTCATTACTTTTTATTTTTACATTTATTCTAGTAAATCCGTTTGAAAGTTCAATAAAATCGCAGTTTAGATTTTTTGCAATCATAGAATCTACTATATATTTCCCAGTAAATCCACTTATAAATCCTAGTGCTATATTTTTATATCCTAATTCATTAAGTATATTACTTACATTTATTCCTTTTCCACCAGGATATATATTTTCTTCATTTACTCTATTTACACTACCATGATTTAAGCTATCTAACTCTATAACATAGTCTATAGATGGATTTAGTGTTACTGTATATATCATCTATTTCCCTCCTCTTGTTTCTTTATATTTATATAATAAGTTGAAAATGTTTTCCGTGAAAGCCAAAAAATTTCTCTTAGTTAAAAGAGAAATTTATCTATATTTATTATTTATTAATTTTTAATTTATATACTTTAATTATTTAAATAAGTTTATAAACTTTTCATAGCTTTTATTTTCACATATACTTATTACCTTGGCAATAGAGTCTACCCTTTTATATATTTTTGAAAATACCTCTTCATAGTCTAGTATTTTCTCTTTATCTAAAGCAAGCATTATAACCAATCTTACTTTTCCTACTTCCCAGGAAATAGGTTCTTTTAATATTCCTATAGCTACTTTATTTTCGTATACTTCTCCTTTAGCACCATGAGGTATAGCTACCATATTTCCGATTTCTGTAGTTGCTATTGTTTCTCTTTCAAAATATGATTGCCTCATAGTATCATCTATATATCCTTTTTCAACTAACTTTTTAGACATTATATCTATTACTTGTGAACGAGTTTCAGCTTTTATATCCTTAAAAAATAATTCACTGCTAAATAAATTTTGTATATCTAAATCTATATAAACATTTTCTGTTTCAATATACTTTTCTATTAGTTTTATTTCCTTGTCAGTAAGCATTGGAGATACTTTTATTACATTAACATTTTCTAAATTTACTTCAACTGTAGATATTACAAAATCTATATCTAAAACATTTACATAATCTATTAAATACGAAGGGATTACTTTTATTATTTCTAATTTTCCTTTAAATATATTCTCAAGCTTAGATTTAATTAACATGGATGTACCTACACCAGAAGTACATACTATTATAGTTTTATATACTTTTTTTTCGTCCCTTTTATCAATTCTTTCAAGTGCTCCACCTATATGAAGGGCAATATTTTCAACTTCATCTTCACTTATTTCCATATTTAAGTTTTTTTCTATTGTCTTTTTCGCTATTTTCCCAAGCTCAAAGGCAAAAGGATATTTAAGCTTTATTTCCCCAGCAGTTATTTCATATTGATTTATACCTAAATCAGCTCTTTTGTATAAATTACATATATGATTAAATAAACACTCTTCAAATATTTTATCATGTGATAGATTTATAGATGTTGCAATATTTAAATCTCTACAAAATTCTTTTATAGCTTTTCTTATTAAAAGTTGTTCATCTTCACTTATAGGCTTTTCCTTTTTACTTTTATATTTTTTTATATATTCTTTTATAAAATCACTTTGATTAGTATTATTTCTACTTAAATATATACTTATATAGTTTACTATATTTTTAAACTCATTATCTGTTAAAATCATATTTTCATAACTTAATGTATCTAATAAAATTTTCTTTATGCTAAATAGATTTTCAATTATATTATTATTTAAAAAGTCTTTTATACTTAAACTATTATCAACTTTATTTGAATAATTTATTATACATTTGTTTATATTCCCTGTTTATGTTTTGAACTTATTTTTAAATTATATTCATTTAATATTTTTTTAACTTCTTTTAAATCATTTTTAACTGTTGAAAGACTTACATACATAGAGTCTGCTAAGTCCTCTAGCTTTATAGTATCTTTATCTGTAGAGCTTATATTTATAATCTTCTTTATTATGTATTCAACTCTATCGTAATCATATAAATCACTATTTTTAATGTCTATATCATCAAGATTTCCTTCTATCTTATACCCTATACCTCTTATTGATACAATTTCACAATTTTTAAGTTCTTTATTTACCTCCTTTATTTCATTTTGTATGGTTTTTGTAGAACACCCTATTTCTTGTGATAGTGCAAGGCTACTTACAGGCTCTACTGAATTTAATAATATTTTTATAATGCTTAATGCTCTTGTATTCATAGTTTACTTCACCTTTTGGTTGTATTTAAAGTATAATTCTATTTTAAATATACTCTACTTTTATTTTTCTTGTCAAATAATACAAAGCTATTACAATGATAAGTAACTTCATTTAACCATATTATAAATTTAAGTTTGAATTGATTAAATGAAGTTACTGTAATTTATAATTTTTTTATAATTTTCGCTGTAGTTCCTTCCATAAGACAATTGTCTCCTACATCTTCTATTACTATTGATGCGTTTTTAACTATACTTTTTTTGCCTATATATATCTTTGGTATTACTAAAACATCTCTACCTATACTAGTTAATGAATCTACCTTTACTTGCTTACCTAGGCTAGATGATTGTAATAAATTAACATAGTCTTCAACTATAACATCTTCATCAATTATAGATACATTCTCTCCTATATGCGTTTTAGGATGAATAACTGTGTAATAATCAAATTCCTGAAATTTATCTGCTATTTCTTGTCTCGTTTTATTATTTTTTATAGCTATTATAAAACTAGTGTCTTCATCATTATACAAATTAGCATTATCTATTTTATCTAGTATTTTATATCCTTTTACATCATTTTTTTCTTCGTTATTATCTAATATACCCTTTATACTTATTTCCTCTCCAGATTTTATAAGAGCTTCTATACATTTAATAACTCTACGAGCATATACATCTGAGCCTATAATTATTA
>OGLO01000250.1_pt1 | contig 15827 bp, 18 predicted proteins | sample 1572891 | NCBI WGS metagenome assembly OGLO01 (sample SAMEA2581999, study PRJEB24529) | metagenome | biome: Human gut stool | place: China | collected 2011
ATTGTATGGAACGCTTTAGCTATGATAGTAACAGTATTTTATGTAATATGGTTTTCAGCTATCAAATTAAAATCATTTTAAGTTAATATACAATCTTAATATAGTACGAATTAAATAAAAAGGGGGGATAAGATGAATTTTTCACCATTTAGAAAATTAGATTATATAGTATTCTATATAATTACTTCGGTTATGTTTATAACTCAATTAACGGAGTTAGCGTTAATGTCTGTAATAGGTATATTAATAGGAGCTACAATACCTACTTTAATTTTAGGAACTATAACTAATTTTGTATTTAAAAAGAAATAAACAATATTAATATATTGCGAACAAAAAATAGGAGCTTAATATCTCCTATTTTTTGTTTTTAAAACACGTTCTAAAATCAACATTAATTTAAAACATAGCCTATTTTTTCCCCTGTTAGCTTACTCCATAATAATTACTCCATAATAATTACAACATAAAAATAACCACATATCAGTATTTATGCCAAAACAAAAAAGTCCCACCCAATGGGCGAGACTTTTATTCTAATTCAAAAGCACCAGTATAAAGTTGATAATACTTACCAGCTTTTGCTATTAGTGATTCATGACTCCCTCTTTCAATTATTCTACCTTGTTCAAGTACCATTATGGCATCTGAGTTTCTAACTGTAGATAATCTATGAGCTATTACAAAAGTAGTACGACCATACATTAAGCTATCCATACCACCTTGAACTAGATGTTCTGTACGAGTATCTATACTACTTGTTGCTTCATCAAGTATAAGAACTGGTGGATCTGCTATGGCTGCACGAGCTATAGCTAGTAACTGTCTTTGACCTTGACTTAAGTTTGATCCATCTCCTGTAAGAACTGTATCATATCCTTGAGGTAATCTTTCGATAAATCCATCAGCATTAGCTAGTTTTGCTGCTTTAGCTACCTCTTCATCTGTGGCATTTAAATTTCCATATCTTATATTGTCAGCCACAGTACCTGTAAATAAATGTGTATCTTGAAGTACTATTCCTAAACTACGTCTAAGATCTGCTTTTTTAATTTTATTTATATTTATACCATCATATTTAATCTTACCGTCTTGTATATCATAGAAACGGTTAATTAAATTTGTTATTGTAGTTTTTCCAGCACCTGTAGATCCTACGAATGCTACCTTTTGACCAGGTTCAGCGTATAGTTTTATATTATGAAGTATTGTTTTTTCTTCATTGTAACCAAAGTCAACATCATTGAATGTAACATCTCCAAGTAGTTTAGTAAGTGTAACTGTTCCATCACTATGAGGATGTTTCCATGCCCAAGTTCCAGTATGTTCTTCACACTCTTTGACATTACCTTCTTCATCTTCTATTGCATTTACTAAAGTAACATATCCATTATCTACTTCTGGCTTTTCATCTAGTAAACTAAATACTCTCTCTGCACCTGCTAAAGCCATTATAATACTATTAAGCTGTTGACTTACCTGACTTATTGGGTGAGAGAAACTTTTATTAAGTTGTAAGAATGATGCAAGAGCACCTAAAGTTAATGAAGTAACTCCTGATATAGCTAAAATTGAACCAAGTATTGCACAAGCAACATAACTTAAGTTACCTAGATTTACGTTTATTGGCATAAGTATATTGGCAAAAGCATTGGCATTATTAGCACTATCAAATAATTGTTCATTAAGTTTGTTAAAATCTTTTATGCTTTCTTCTTCATGGCAGAATACTTTAACAACTTTTTGACCTTCCATCATTTCTTCTATAAATCCATTAAGTTCACCTATGGATTTTTGTTGTTTCATAAAGTAAGAACCTGCCTTTCCTGCAACTTTTCCAGTTGTAAATACCATTATAGCTACCATTATAAGAGTAAGTATTGTAAGTGGGATATTTAAAATAATCATACTTATTAACACACTTACTATAGTAGCAGCTGAGTTTACAAGCTGAGGAATACTTTGACTTATCATTTGACGAAGAGTATCTATGTCATTTGTATAAATACTCATTATATCACCATGAGCATGAGTGTCAAAATATTTTATAGGTAGACTTTGCATATGAGTAAAAACATCTATACGTATTTTTTTCATAGTACCTTGAGATACATTAACCATAATTCTATTGTAAGTATAAGTCATTAATGCACCTGCTACGAAAAATAATGCTAGCTTCATTATAGCCATTCCCAAAGGTCTAAAATCAGGATTTGATTGACTCGTTAGAGGAAGAATATAGTCATCAATTAAAGTTTGCATAAATAAAGTTCCCTTAACACTTACAAAGGCTGAACCAAATATACAAAGTAAAACTACGATACAGTGAGGTGTATAATTTTTTAATATTATTCCCATAAGCCTTTTTAGAGTTTTTGAAGGATTTTGACCCTTAGGTCTTTTATTTTGCGACTTCATATTCGTCATCATCTCCCTTCACTTGAGAATTATAAACGTCAGCATAAATTTCATTATTTTCAAGTAGTTCTTCATGTGTTCCTACTCCACTTATTTTTCCGTCATCTAAAACTATTATTTTATCTGCATCTTGAACACTTGATATACGTTGTGCAATTATAATTTTTGTTGTGTTTGGTATTTCCTTAGAAAAAGCAGTTCTTATCTTAGCATCTGTTGCTGTATCTACTGCACTTGTAGAATCGTCTAATATTAATATTTTTGGCTTTTTAAGTAAAGCTCTTGCTATACATAAACGTTGTTTTTGACCTCCAGATACATTTGTACCACCTTGTTCAATATAAGTGTCATATCCATTTGGTAATGTATCTATAAATTCATTAGCACAAGCAAGCTCACAAGCTCTTATTATTTCTTCATCAGTGGCATTTTTATCTCCCCAACGAAGATTTTCTTTTATAGTTCCACTAAATAATACATTCTTTTGTAAAACTACTGAAACTTCATTTCTTAAAGTTTCGATATCATAGCTTCTTACATCTTTTCCACCTACAAATACAGAACCTTCACTAACATCGTATAAACGAGATATTAAGTTTACTAAACTTGATTTTGAAGAACCTGTTCCACCGATTATTCCAATAGTCTCACCTGATTTTATATGTAAATCAATATTTTGAAGGACATATTTTTTACTTCCTTTTTTGTAAGCAAAGTTAACATTGTTAAAGTCTATATCTCCATTTTCTATTTCAAAATCAGGATTTTCTGGATTAGTTAAATCACTTTTTTCTTCTAAAACTTCAGCAATACGCTCTGCTGATGCTTTTGACATTGTAACCATAACAAATACCATAGATAACATCATTAAACTTATCATTATATTCATAATATAACTAAATAAGCTTACTAATTGTCCTGTAGTTAAACTTCCTCCAACTATCATATTTGCACCAAACCATGATAAACCTAATATACATCCATAAACTGATAACATCATAGCTGGCATATTACATGCTAAAATACTTTCAGCTTTTACAAATAATTTATAAACATTATCTGCTGCTTTTTCAAACTTTTTAATTTCATGATCTTCTCTTACATAAGCTTTTACAACACGAATAGCATTTACATTTTCTTGTACACTTGCATTTAAATCATCATATTTTTTGAATACCTTTATAAATACTGGATGAGCATTTGATATTATTAGTGCTAAACATATTCCTAAGAATACTATTGCCACTAAGAATAATGAACTAAGTTTTTTGCTTATAGTAAATGACATTATTAATGCAAATATAAGCATCATAGGTGCTCTAAAGCACATACGTAAAATCATTTGATATGAGTTTTGAACATTTGTAACATCTGTTGTCATACGCGTTACAAGTCCTGCTGTAGAGTATTTATCTATATTTGAGAATGAGAAACTTTGTATGTTTTCATACATTGATTTTCTTAAGTTTTTTGCAAATCCTGTACTAGCTAATGCTGCAGATTTACCACTTAATACACCAAATAGTAACGAAAGTCCAGCTATAACAACCATTACTCCCCCTACTATAAATACATGTTTCATATTACCTGTTGAAATACCATTATCAATTAAAGTTGACATTAATAGCGGTATTAATAACTCCATTATTACTTCAAATGTAACAAATATTGGTGTTATTATTGATGCTTTTTTGTACTCTTTAACTTGGCTAGCTAAAGTTTTAAGCATAATGACTCCTCCTTATAAGTATATATTTAATTTTGTAAGTGTCCTAACAATCTATCTTTTATTAAAGCCACCATTTTAGGTGGCATATTATTCAGATAAATTTTTCTTTATTTTTTTCATAACATTAAAAAAAACTTCTAACTCTTCTTCTGTAATTCCTTCCCTAACTTTCTTGTCATGTTTTTCAATTTCTTTATGAATCTCATGCTGAATTTCAGACGCTTTTTTAGTTAAAACTAACTTTTTTAGCCTTGCATCATAAGATACCGGCTGTCTAATAATTAGATTGTTTTTTTCCATCAATTGTAAAATACCAGTAGCTGTTGAACGTCTAATCGAGAATTCTTCTTCTAAATCCCTTTGAAATACATCCTGACCTTCATGTTCACTCAAATAAGCTACTACCCATTTTTGAACTCCTGTTAAGTTATTAAATTTATCATGAATAGGTAATTTGTCAAAATCTCTTTTTAAAAGATTATGAAAAAATTTAATTTTAAATGATTTTCTAGCTTATAGAAAAAACCCAAAGCAACCATGTAAACATCTAACATGATATATTTTTCTTTGTCTATTTTAAACACCTCATTTATGTTAGGACACTAACATTGTATTACTTACTTGTTCTAATGTCAAGTTTTCATCGTATTCTTTGTATAATATTAATTTCACTTCAAAACAGATTCAAATATTATATAATATTCTTTATAATTAAAAAAGGTGCTAAAATTAATTAACACCTTTGAAAACTATTATTTAATATAAACTTTATACATTACTTAGATAAAATTTCAACTCCATCTTCAGTAACTAAAATCATATGCTCCCATTGAGCTGATAACTTTCCATCATCAGTATATGATGTCCATCCATTATCTGCATCTATATATAAATCTGGCTCACCTTGATTTATCATAGGCTCTATTGTAAATATCATACCTGGAACTAATACCATTCCCTTTGCCCCTTTATAGTGATAAACAAAAGGATCCTCATGGAATTCAAGTCCTATTCCATGCCCTCCAAATTCTTCAACAACAGAATAACCATTAGCTTTAGCATGAGCTTCTATTGCCGCACCTATATCTCCTAAGTGTCCCCATGGTTTAACTGCTTCTATACCTTTATATAAACATTCTTTAGTTACTTCAACTAATCTCTTAGCCTCTTCACTAACATTTCCTATCATAAACATTCTTGATGCATCTGAGTAGTATCCGTTATATATAGTAGATACGTCTACATTTATTATGTCACCATCTTTTAATACTCTATCAGGACTTGGTATACCGTGGCATATTTCATCATTTATAGATGTACATACACTTTTAGGGAAATCGTGATATCCAAGTGGTGCAGGTATAGCACCTTGAGATATTGTAAAGTCATGTACTAGTTTATCTATTTCTTCAGTAGTCATTCCTGCTTTTATATTTTCAGCTACTAAATCTAGTACTGCATTGTTTATTTTTGCACTTTCTTTTATTTTTTCTATTTGCTCTTTTGTTTTTATTATATTATGAGAAGGAACTTCAAATCCTCTTTCCTTTAAAGATTTTAATTTTTCATCAAATTCCATATGGCATTTTTTATATTTAAGTCCACTGTTGCACCAACATTCATCATTTCTATTTATTTTCATAAACTATTCTCCTATTATATTTTTACTTATAATTATTTTATGATATTGTATTATTATCTACCATATGTTTTAATTTGTAAACTATAAATTTATTTTATTTAATTAAAATCTTTATATTTTATTTAACCAGTCCCCTACCCTTTTTCCTATGTCATCAGCTGCTAGAATACCAGATACCAATGCATATCCATCTGGATTAAATTGTTTTAATTTATCAACATTATCAAGTGTTATTCCTCCAATTAGTACAAAGGGTAAATTTACTTTTTCTGTGATTTGTCTTAGTGTTTCAAAGGAAACTTCTTTTGCATCATTTTTTGTTGGAGTAGAAAACATTGCTCCTATTCCCAAGTAGTCTGCACCATTTTCTTTTGCTATTTTGGCTTCTTCAACATTTCTAGCAGAAACACCTATTATTTTATCTTCTCCAATAAGCTTTCTAATAGACATTGCATCTATATCACTTTGTCCCACATGAACTCCATCAGCATCAGCAATCATTGCAATATCAACTCTGTCATTAATTACAAAAGTTACATTATATTTTCTAGTAATTTGTCTAAGCTTTATTGCTTTTTCTAAAAACTCTTTTCCATCAGCATTCTTTTCTCTTAATTGCACCATTGTAACACCAGCTTTTATGGCATCTTCTATACACTTATAAAAATCTCGTCCTTTTAATATCTCTGAGTCTGTAACTAAGTATAATTTAAGAGCATTTTTTAATTCATCTTTATTTATCATATAAAATCTCCCTTAATGATTAATTAATTTGCTCTATTTCTATTCTTGCATATTTCTCAAGAACATCTTTACTTAATGAGAATAAGTTGTCATAAAGTAATGTTTTATATGTACCTATTGGTGGATTTTCTTTATCTGCTAACTCCCCACTTAAAGACATTGCAAGAGTTCCAATTACTGCCCCTTCAATTGCTTTATCAGCACATGGTAAAAGACTACCTATTAAACTTGTACTCATACATCCTGTACCTGTTATGTATTTAAGCTTTGCACTTCCGTTTTGAATTTTATAAAGAGTGTTTCCATCACTTATTAAGTCAGTTTTACCAGATGCAACTACTACACATTCTAGCTTTTTTGCAACTTCTATTACTATCTCACTAGAGTCAGCTCCATCATCAAATGAATCTACACCTTTTCCTTTTACATTTAAACCACCTAAAAATTGAATTTCAGATATATTCCCTCTAACCACATCAAACTTAACTTCATTTAATAATTTATTTGTAATTTCAGTTCTTGCATTTGTTGCAAATACCCCAACAGGATCTAATATAACTGGCTTATTATATTTATTTGCTGCTTTACCTGCTAAAACATATAAATCAAGTAATTCACTATTCATAGTTCCAATATTAATTACTACAGAATTTGAAATTTTAACTATATCCTCTACTTCCTCATATGAAAAACTCATCAAAGGACTAGCTCCTATGGCAAGTGTTGTATTTGCACAATCTGTTATAGTTACATTATTTGTATAATGTAATACTAAAGGATTAACTTCTTTTACTTTATCAATTAAATTAAACATATTTATTCCCCCTTATTTATCCTCTTTATAAAAATGATGAACTGGTCCAACACCATGACCTATGTCAAAGCTATATCTTATTGCTTCTGTAATATATTCTTTACTAAGTCTTACAGATTCTTTTATATCGTGTCCTAAAGCTAAATGAGATGTTATAGCTGAAGATATAGTACATCCTGTACCATGAGTATTTTTCCTATTTATTCTTTCACCTTTAAATACTTCAAACATATCTTTGCCTATAAGTACATCTACACAGTCCCCTTCTAAATGTCCACCTTTCATAAGTACATATTTAGGTCCCATATTTAATATTATATTTCCTGCTTTTTTCATATCTTCAACAGTTTCTATTTTTATACTGCTTATTTCTTCTGCTTCAGGTACATTAGGTGTTACTATGTATGCTTTTGGTATAAGATATTTTATTAGATTTTCTTTAGCTTCTGGTCTTAGAAGTGAATACCCACTTTTTGAAATCATTACAGGGTCAACTACAACATATTCACAAGGATATATTTCTAAAGATTCTACAATATCCTTAATAATTTTAGGTGAAGATACCATTCCAATTTTTATTGCTTTTGGTGGTATATCTTCACAAACTGCCTTTATTTGTGATTTTATAATTTCAGAACTTAGCTCCTCAACATCAAATACCCCTTCTGTGTTTTGTGCTGTTATTGCAGTTATTACACTCATTCCATATGTTCCTATAGCAGAAAATGTTTTTAAATCAGCTTGTATACCTGCTCCCCCTGAAGAGTCAGAACCAGCTATTGTTAATGTTGGTACTCTGTAGTTTTTCATTTATTTCCCCCTTTTTTATACGTAAAAAATGCTATACCTGATGTAGGCATAGCATTAAATTACAATTTTATAATCCCTTATTTGATTACTAATTATGTTGCTTTCCTACGCTGGTACTAACCAGATCAGGTAATAAGGGTCGGTATAAAACCTCTCAGCCAATGGCACCCCTAGCAATTATTCATTTATAAGTTTATTATAGTTGTTAATTTTCAATTGTCAATTATTTTTTATATTTATTAATATTTACTATCTCAACTAATTTTTCATAATTTTTTTCAGTATCACTACTGTTTTTATCATTATAAATAAGTAATCCATCTTTAAATTCAACTCTTATATAAGGACTTTTATTTCTATAAATATATACATTAGCATCTTGATTTTCCCCTTCTATTGCGTAAAGTCCTCTTAGATAATTTAATGTTTTTGTACCTTTTATTCTATAGTTAATATTAATATCCTCTAGAAGTTTAACTGTTTTAATATCTTCTACTTTAAATGATTTAACACCTACTTTTATTATATCATCTTGTATAATTAACTTATGTGGTGAAATATCTACTGTATTTAATATTATAGCAGGTATAATTACTATCATTAAAAGCACTAATACTATTATCCCTTGATATTTATCTACTTTATTGTTATTTTCCATAAAACTCTCCCCAAAATACTTTAGCAGTTTTTTATTTTGCACTACCCTCTCTTATAAGTCTAGCAAAATCATTTGGTAATATCTCATTTTCTTCAATTTCTTTTGCCATTTTTTCAAAATTATAAGATACTTCTATTATTTCTACTTCAACACTTGTATCACATATCTCTATAATTACATAGTTTGCATCTGGCTTATTAGTCTTAGGCTTTCCAACGCTTCCTGCATTAACTAATAATTTTTCACCATAATATTTAGCATATGGTATATGAGTATGACCACAAACTAATATATCTTCAACTAATTCATTCATAACTTCCTCTGCTTCTTTTGAGTTTTCTTTTAAATACTCATTTATAACTCTTGTACTTCCATGAACAAATCTTATAGTCTTATTGTTAAAAGTGAATATAGCTTCTTTAGGAAGATTTCTTAAATATTTTTTATTTTCATCAGTTGTCTCTTGAGATGTAAAATGCATTGAAAGACCTGCCTTTTCTGCATCTTTTGGATCTGGGTAATCACATCCACATACTATTTTTAAGTTACCTATTGCATCATCATAATTTCCCATTATAGTAAGTATTTTTTCTTCCTTCATCTTATGTATAACTTCATTTGGACGCGTTCCATACCCAACTAAATCTCCTGTACAAACTACCATATCTACATTTTTTGATTTTATATCATCTATTACCTTATCTAGTGCATATATATTACTGTGTATATCTGATATTACTGCTATTCTCATTTATATTTCCTCCTATTTAGATGATTTTCTTTTGTTTAATTTCAAATATATCCTCTATTTCCATATTCACATTTAATCCTATGATATGTTAAAAAGTATTTTTTGTAAACCATTAAATCAAAAAAATTTGATTCATTATTTAATATTTTTATTATTTGTATAAATATATATATTGTTATTAACTAATACTAAATGTAAATTTAACTTAATTGATAGTAAAAAATTTGTTATAATATATGTATAATATTGGAGGTATTAAGATGGACAACATAGATTTAATTTTTAAAGCATTATCTGACCCTATAAGGCTAGATATATTAAAAAAGCTATATTCTGCTGAAAGTGTATGTGTCTGTGAACTAACAGATATATTTGATATATCCCAATCAAAGCTTTCTTATCACTTAAAACTATTACTTTCTGCAAATCTTATAAGTAAAACATCAAAAGGAAAATGGAATTTCTACTCTGTTAATAAAGATGCTATTTCAAGAGTATTAACTTATGAAGTTATTCAAAAATTATTTTTTTAAAAGAGTTGCCAAATCAAAAAAAATTGATATAATGAATAATATAATATTTAAAAGTTAATTAAATTCATTATATCGATTTTTAGTTAACTTAAAGATATATTTTTTTATTTTTAATATCATATATTCAAAGCTACTTCCCTCCTGAAAAAACTAAAAAAATACTTACAAATTTAAAGGAATATCTGGTGCAACAGTTTCCGCTTTATTAGGAACAGTAACTCCATTTTGTTCTTGTTCTAGTATACCTATATTTATAGGATTTACTAATGCAGGTTTACCATTAGGTGTAACTTTCTCATTTTTAATATCTTCACCAATGGTAGATTTAGCATCACTACTTTTATTAGCAAGTTTCTTTGGTATGAATATATCTGTTTTATATGTAGTTTTAGGGCTTATAATTGCAGTAGTTGGTGGAACTATAATAAGTAAACTTAACTTAGAAAATGAAATACAAACATATACAGAACATACTAGAGAACTTTATGCCGAATCTGAAAACTTTAATCAAAAACAAAGATTAAATTATGCAAAAGAAGATACTTTAGCTATTATAAAAAATGTTTATAAGTATGTAATAATAGGCGTTGGTATAGGAGCTTTAATACACAACTATATCCCACAGGATTTAATACTTAAAATACTTGGTGATAATAATCCATTTTCAGTTATTATAGCTTCAGTTGTTGGTATCCCAATGTATGCTGATATATTCGGAACTATACCAATAGCAGAAGCATTGTTTATGGCTGGAGTACCTATAGGAACTGTACTTGCATTTATGATGAGTGTTACGGCTTTATCTCTTCCTTCTATGATAATGCTAAGCAAGGTTGTAAAACCTAAGTTATTAGCTATATTTATAGGAATTGTAACTGTTGGTATAATTATAACTGGATATTTATTTAATGCAATCGGACCATTTTTAATGTAGTCTGTATAATATATAATTAATAGAAGCATATTCTATAATATATATAGTTATAAAAGCATAACTATTATAATTACTAAAAGTAAATTTTGATAATTCTAAAGAAATCAAATTGGTATATCTTCACAATTATTATATAATTCAAAATAAGATATTTTGATATCATGTAGATAAATAGTAGTTTAAAGGTGGAGAAGATATGAATAATGAAAACATAAGTTATTTGGCACTAGGATTATGTTTTGGTGTTACATTTGGTTTGGTATTTAATAATTTAACTATAGGTATGTGTCTTGGTTTGCTTATTGGAGCAGCATTAGATAATAAGAAAAATAAATAAGATTAATATATTACGAATTAAAAAATCCAATAGGTCAACTATTGGATTTTTTTATATTATAATAGTATATTACTTACCTTACTTCCATATATACGCATCTTTAATAATATTTCTTTGCATCAAATCTTCAAAGCTTTCATTAAGATCTAAAAATACTTTAGTTAGTCTTAACTTTTCTTTATCACTTATTTTTAACTTATGAAACTTACTAAGCCCAATTGCAAACTTTCCCATAGATACTCTAAAATCATCATAATCTTTTTCATATAGTTTATGGTCTTTGCTCAAAGTTTCTAACTTATTTAAATTAAGTTTACATTCTTCTTCATATATCTTTATATCATCAATACTTTTAATACTCATATTAACTTTAGTAGTGTTAACTTTTAACATTATCAAATAATTTCTGTACTCATTTATCAAATTTTTATAATTTATATTCATTAAGTATTTCTCCTGTTTTAAATTTAAGTAATTTATTAATACCCTAAATTTACTTAAACTACACTTTATTTTCTTATCCTACTCTATTTTTCAATCTTTCTTTTTATCTCTATTCTCTTATTAACATATTCTGAGAATAAATCATATATAACACTTACTAAAGGCATCCCTAAAACCATACCTAAAACTCCAAATAAATTACCTCCAACTATAATAGCTAATAATATCCATAAGGAAGAAAGACCTAAGGAATTTCCAACTACCACTGGATATACAAACTTACCATCTAACTGTTGAATTGTAATAATTAAAACTAAAAATAATATTACAGATGAAGGCTTTGCCATAAGTATTATAAACATAGATATAACAATTCCCACATATGTTCCAAATATAGGTATGAAGTTAAGTATTGGTATCATTATACTTATAAGCAATGCATATGGAATTTTAACCATTGAAAATACTATAAAAAATGTAGTTCCAAGTATAATTCCATCTGTTGATTGACCTAATATAAACCTAGAAAATTTATAATTAGTAAGTCTTAAAATATATAATATTTTCTTACATGCTCTCTCACTAAAAAATGCATATAATACTTTTTTAAATTGATGTATTAATTTTTCTTTTCCAAGTAGTATATACATTGCTATTATTATTCCTAAAAATAGATTTACAAAAAAGTTTGTAATCCCAAAGGTAAAATTAAGTAAATTAGATATAAACATATTTATAAGATTTCCAATATATGATATAGATTTTTGAAGCATAGAAGAAATATCAAACTCTACATTTTTAAGTATATCTAAATTACTTAAATTTTTTGTTACATAGTTTTGTAAGGATATTATATAATTTGGAATAGTTTCAGTTAAGCTTTTTATACTTTCAATAAGTTGTGGCACTATGAAATTTATAAATGCAGCTACTATTATTACAACTATTATAATAGTAGATACTAACGCTATTATTCTTGATAGTTTATTTAGTTTTTCATGATTTTTAGTTAATGGTTTTATTATTTTTTCTTCTATAAGCTTCATTGGTATATTTATTAAAAATGCAATTAATCCACCAATTATAAATGGCTTAAAAGCTATTATTAACCTATTATATATACCAGGTATTAGTGTTGGCTTAAATATTAATAATATAAAAAGCATTATATATGTTGAAATTATAAGTTGATTCTTTAACTTTAAATCTTTTAATTTATTCATAATTGCCTCCAATAAAGTTGCTATTATATACTATTAATATTTTCCAATTTGGTAATAAATTATATATATTATGCAAAAATACTTATATGGTTTTTTTAGTGTTTAATATTTTATCTATATAACTATTTTTTGATATAATATATTTTATACAGTATATTAATAAATTTAATTTAAACTATAATAATTATATAACTAAGAAAGGATTAAATATGAAAATAACATATATTCACCATAGTAGTTTTAGTGTTGAACTTGATAACACTATATTACTTTTTGATTATTTCAAAGGAAATCTTCCAAGCTTTGATAAAAATAAAAAGCTATACGTATTTTCTAGCCACTCTCATCATGATCATTTTGATGAATCTATTTTTAATTTAGAAAAAACTCATCCAAATGTTGAGTATATATTATCAAATGATATTAAAACTACAAAATCTCAAAATACTAAATTTATAGGAGCTAATGAAAGATTATTAGTAGATAATTTAGAAATTAGGACTCTTGAATCTAGTGATTTAGGTGTTGCATTTATTGTAAAAGTTGATGATAAAATAATATACCATGCTGGTGATTTAAATTGGTGGCACTGGGAAGGTGAAAACACGCCTGAAGAAAATAAGTTTGCTGAAAATAAATTTAAAAGTGCAATAGATAAAATAAAAGGAGAAAATATTGATGTTGCTTTTCTTCCTCTAGATTCTAGACAAGGAAATCAGTACTATTTAGGATTTGATTATTTTATGAGAAATACTAATACTAAAGTTGCATTTCCAATGCATTTTTTTAGAGCGTACTCTCTTTCTAAAATCTTTAAAGACTCAGAGTATACATCTACTTACAAAGACAAGATAATTGATATAAATAAAGACGGTCAAACTTTTGAGTTATAAAATTTCACTTTGCTCAATTCATAAATTATCAATAAATTCTTTATAAGTAAAAAATTCCCCCTATGTAGTTAATTTTGACACAGGGGGATTTATATATGTTTTTTATCTTAAGTTCTATTTATAAAAATTTACTTTTTCTCTATATTCATTCCTATAATCATTCCGCCTAACATTCCAAAACATATTCCATAAGAAATAGATTCTGGCCCAAATATGTTCACAAAGGAAGATCCTATTGCTACTCCAAAACACATTCCTAAAGACATCCCCATTGTCATATAATTTTCTTTTGTATTTCCTTCATTTTTATCTTCATACGCTTTATTTTCTTCATTTTTCTTCTTAACATTATTTATAAATATAATCATTGAGATACCAACAACTACTAATGGTAATATATTAAATATAAAATCAATCATAATCTTTCTCTCCCATACTTTATTTAGTCCACAATATATAACAATTGCCTACATTTATTATATCATATATATTACTAAATTTTTTCAATTGTAAAATAGTTGTAATAAAAATAGTAGATTACATAAGTAATCTACTATCTTATATCTACTCTTTGTAATTATCTATAATCTCATTAATAGTTTCCTCAGAATTAGTTATAACTCTAAACTCAACTCTTCTAGATGCATCCTTATCTTCTACATTATCTTTATATATTCTATGACTGTAACTCATACCATTAGCAGTAATATTATCTATTAGCCAATTTTCATATTCACTAAGGCTTTCCATATTCATAACGTACTCTAATACATTTCTAGTTCTATCTTGAGATAATTCCATATTTTTAAAGTAAGCAGTCTTAGTGTCTGCTCCTTCTTCCCATTCACTAGAGGTATGACCTTCTATTCTAATTTCTGTTACCTTATCTTTATAGTTTTTGTAAATTACATTTATATATCTAGGGAAAAATGAATCAAGTATATCTTTAAATTGAGTTTTAAGTTCTGATTCTCCCTTTGAAAAAAATACTTCTGGCTCTTTAAATCTTATTGTTCCATCTTTATCTATTTCCATATGCCAGTTATCCATATCCCCTTCAAATTCATTGTATAAATCTTCATATATATTTTCTTTGCTTTCTTCATAGGTTGTAACTATATTTTCTACAGTTTGTTGCTGTTTTTTTATATTTGTATTTTCATCTATTACTTTACTCATAAATATAACTGATGTAAATAGAAAAACTATCATAAGCCCTGACATTAAATCAGATATTGATGACCATACATTATCATTATTTTTATCTTTTCTTTTAAATTTATCTAGTTTGCTCATACTTTATTTATCTCCTTCTGAGATAACTTCATTATCTATGGTACTTACTGCATCATTTTGGGCAAATGCTTCTTTTAATTCTTCTAATAATCTATAATAATCCCCTGAAAATCCTTCTGAGATAGTTACTAATTGACCAGCTAAACAACTTAGGGCATCTGTAAATTCTTCTATTAATGTATTATCTAATTTTTCTATTTTTCTAACACATAATTTTTCCATTTCTTCTGCCATAGTTTTTATTTGATTTGAAGTTGCTATAGTTATATTTTCTAATCTCTTTGTAGAAAGTGATATAGTGTCATCTAGTGTATTATTTATATTTGCTGTATTTTCTTTTAATAATTGTACTTGTTTATTAATTTCATAAGTATTTTCTTTAAATGAATTTTGTACTTCTTCATTAAAGTGTATTAATGTTTTATTAAATCTTTTTTGTGTACTTAATAAATGTTCATTTATATCTGGTATTAAATCTTTTAGGCTATATATTAACATTTTACATTGGCTTATATGTTCTGATATTTCATATTTAAATTGTCTATTATTTTCATATATTGATTGTGTAGTTTTTGATAATAGATCTTCTGTTATTTTTTCT
>OGLO01000252.1_pt1 | contig 15818 bp, 18 predicted proteins | sample 1572891 | NCBI WGS metagenome assembly OGLO01 (sample SAMEA2581999, study PRJEB24529) | metagenome | biome: Human gut stool | place: China | collected 2011
TACTGACATTGCATATGCTGATGATGGAATTAAAGCACATCTGCTTGACATATACAGACCGGAAGATTCACAGGAAAAGGTTCTTCCTGTAATTATTAATGTTCATGGTGGAGGTCTTATTATTGGTAATAAGGAGTTTAACAGATATTTCTGTGCTCTGCTTTGCAAGAAGGGATTTCTTGTATACAGCATAGAGTACAGGCTGATTCCAGACTGCCTTATATATGACCAGCTTGCAGATGTTTTCATGGCAATGGATTATATAAAGGAGAGACTGGCAGCAGATGGCGGCGATTCGTCACATGTGTATATGGCAGGTGACAGCGGCGGCGCATGCCTTATCACATATGCCAATGCTATCCAGAACAGCACTAATATAGCGAGGGCAGCTAATGTCACACCATCAGGACTTCGCATTAATGCGCTTGGGCTTATAAGCGGAATGTTCTATACATCAAGATTTGATAAGATTGGACTTTTTCTTCCAAAGTATCTGTATGGCAGGGATTACAAGAAAACTCCATTCGCAAAGTATGTTAATCCTGAAAACAGGGAACTGCTGAACTCACTTGCACCAGTCTGGCTCGTGACAAGCCATAATGATTTCTTACGAAGATATACAACAGATTTTGAGAAGGCACTGACAAGAGCAGAAAGAGAGCATGAACTTGTAGTTTTTCCTAAGAATAAAATGCTTACACATGCGTTCAGTGTGTTTGAGCCGTTTCTGCCAGAGAGCAGTGCGGTTATTGATATGATGGTGGAGTATCTTAGGAAGTTCTGATAATGTTGTGGAATTGAGAGGCAGAACTGTGTAGATAATTCAACGCTTTGACGATAATATTCGGACACTTTGATGAAAATGTCCGAAATTAGTACAATTATAGAACCCGTGTAGCGTTTTCGAACACTACACGGGTTTTGTTATGCCAAATTTTTACAAAAAAATATATAATGTGTGGGTGCTTTTCTTAGTGGACGCACAATATAATTAAAGAAAAAGGATGGAATATTATAATGAGCACTAACGAAATAATGCCAAAGTTAAAAGACTTTTTATGTGAGAATTTAGGAATTGATGCAGATGTTTTAGAGTTTGATACACAGCTTTTCGGAGATGGTGAAATCGGACTTGATTCAATCGATTCGCTTGAAATCATTGCTTACGTTGATGATGAATTCGGTGTTCAGATGACAGGTGTTGGCAAAGAACACTTCTACAGCATTGAGACAATCGCTAAGTATATCGAAGAAAATGCATAATATATTCTGATTTCACAGTGTATAACCTGGAGCCATTTATGACTTATAATCGCAGGATTCCTGCACCTAGTGGAAGTAAATGCCACCATATACAAAGTTTATTACGGTGTGGGAAATCAAACGCGCTACGCTTGAACGAGATTTCCCACACCGCACTTTAGTATATGGTGGCATTAACATCCACACGGTTCGGAATAATTTGATTATAAGTCATAAATGACTCCAGGTTATTAACAAACAAAATAGAATAATAATAGTAATAAGGAGTAATTATGACAGAGAATAATAACCGCGCAGTCATTACAGGTCTTGGAATGATATGTGCTATCGGTAATTCAGTAGATGAAGCATGGAATAATGCCATTAATTCGGTTTCAGGAATACATAAAACAACAACACTTGATACAACAGACTGTTACGCAGACCTTGCAGCAGAAGTTAAGTGCGACACACTTGGAGATTTTGAGGGAAGCGAAGATGCAGACCGTTCAGCACAGCTTTGTATCAAGGCAGCTGGCGAGGCAATGAAGGACGCAGGACTTGATGATTTTGCAGGAGACCCTAAGGCTTCAGTTATCATCGGAAGCTGTGTTGGTGGAGCAGTAAGCATTTCTGATTATTATGAGCATGGCAAGAAAGCAAGTGATGTAACTAAGATGCCAATCTCATCAATAGCACCTCAGGTTGCAGGTCAGTGCCATGCAGGCGGCGTTGTTACTAATATTGCAAATGCATGTGCGGCCGGAACAATCAGTATTGCATACGCATGCGAGCTTATCAGAGCAGGTAAGGCAGATGTAGTACTTGCAGGTGGTTCAGACACATTTGCAGCAGTACCATATGCCGGATTCTTATCACTTCATGCACTTGACGCAGATGGCTGCTCACCATTCAACAGATGTACAGGAATTACACTTGGTGAAGGTTCAGGTGTCGTAGTAGTAGAAAGCTACGAGCATGCTAAGGCAAGAAATGCAAAAATGTATTGTGAAGTATTAGGTGCTGGTGTCAGCAGTGACGCACATCATATCACAGCTCCAAGACCGGATGGAGAAGGTCAGATGGAAGCTATCAACAGAGCAATTAAGAATTCAGGATTGAAGAAATCGGACATCGGATATGTTAATGCACATGGAACAGGAACAGCTAAGAACGATGATGCAGAATTCTTATCATTACATACAATATTTGACGGCGAGAACGATAACCTTTCAGTAAGCTCAACAAAGGCTATGACAGGACACTGCCTCGGTGCAGCAGGAGCAATTGAAGCAGTATTTTCAATCAAGGCACTTACAACTAATACAGTAGTTCCAACACTCGGATTTAAGGACGAGGATATGGATAAGCTTGCCGAAAAGGCCGGAAAGATAGATTTCTGCCCTAATAAGGCACATGAAAAAGAGCTTACAAGCGTAATGAACAACTCATTTGCATTCGGCGGTAATAACGCAAGTATTATCTTTAGCAAAGAGGCTGGCAATGTGACAGTTAAGGAAGAGAAGAAGCCCCTTGTTATCACAGGTATTGGTGTGGTTACACCAAGCGGCAACGGTGTAGATACATATGTTGCAAATGCAGTAAAAAACGAAGCTCCTACAGAAGCTAATTTAAGAAGTTCAGTCGGCAAGGAAGATTATGATGCACTTGGACTTAAGATGTCATTTTACAGAAAGCTTGATAATTTCAGCCAGCTTCAGGCAGTATCAGGCATGGAAGCACTTAAGGATGCTGATTATGCAGTAACAGACGATAATGCAACAGATATTGGAATAATTGTGGGAACGTCAGAGGGTGCACTTGGAACATGCTGTGATTTCCAGAGTATGATTACAGAGAAGGGCAATGCTTCAGGAAGTGCATTCAAATTCCCTAACACTGTATACAATGCAGCAGGCGGATATCTTTCAATCTGCTCAGGAATCAAGGGCTACAATGTAACAGTTACTAACGGTGCACAGTCTGGTCTTGCAAGCATGGCATATGCAATGAGCGTACTCCGTTCAGGTCAGGAAAATGCTATGTTAGCCACAGGTTCTGATGAGAACAGCGACATAATGACAGAGCTTTTCGGTAAGTTAGGTGTTACATCTGAAAGTGTCGTTACCCCATTTGCAGGAAATGATGGATTCGTATTAAGCGATGGCAGTGCTTCAGTTCTTATCGAGGACGAGAAGGCAGCCAGGGAGCGTGGTGCAAGAATCTACTGCCATGCAGCAGGATACGGAATGGCTCATTCAAATGTTAAGTTCGGAACACTTACAGGTTCAGAGGCAGGCCTTACAAATGCAGTTAATAACGCATTAGCAGACGCAGGAATGACAATTGATGATATAGATGCAGTATTTGGTTTCGCAAACGGAATGAAGGCTGTCGATGATGTAGAAATCAAGGGATTGACAGCAGTATTTGGTGACAAACTGGCAGAAAAACCGGTTGTGGAATTAAAGGAAGTTCTTGGTGAGTCAAGAGCAGCAGCAGCTACAACAGCAGCAGCACACGCAGCACTTATGTTTGCAGGAAAGATACCTTCACAGGAAGCATACAGCATTGCAGCAGACGGAAGCGTTTCTAAGACTAATGTAGAAGCTTCTAAGTTAAACAATGTACTTGTGGCTGCATATGGTGCAGGGGGTTCATACACAGCAATCGTACTCAGCAAGTAATGAAGCAGGGGCAGATGCCCATGACAAAGAACTGACATTTTCTTAAAGAAAGGACACACAGATATGAAAGTAGCATTAGTTACAGGAGCTTCCCGTGGTATTGGAAAGGCTTGTGCTATACGTCTGGCAAAAGACGGATATGCCGTAGTCATCAATTACAGCCATTCAGAGGAACAGGCACAGAAGGTTCTTGATGAAATCGTGGCAGCAGGCGGAACAGCCATAACATATAAAGCAGATGTTTCAGACCTTAATCAGGTTAAGCAGATGGTTAAAGATGTAAGCAAGGAGCTTGGCGGAATAGATGTACTCGTAAACAACGCAGGAATTGTAAGAGATGAGTATCTTCTCATGCTCAACAAGGATACACTTGATACATGCATGGACTTGAATGTTAAGGGTTACTTCTACTGCGCACAGCAGGCAGTACTTAAAATGTTCAGAAAGAAGAGCGGTGTCATCATCAACATGTCATCAGTCAGCTCGAAATTCGCACTTCCGGGACAGTCTGTATACAGTGCAACAAAGGGTGCTGTTAATTCAATGACACAGACAATGGCTAAGGAGCTTGCAGGTTACGGAATCCGTGTAAATGCAGTAGCACCGGGATTTATAGAGACAGAGATGCTGGATGCAATTCCAGAAGAGAAGAAGAAAGAGTATTTAGACGCAATCCCAATGCATAAGTTAGGAAAGGCAGAAGATGTTGCAAATGTTGTATCATCACTCTGCTCAGACGCATTTTCATATGTAACAGGTCAGGTTATCGTGCTTGATGGAGGATTATCATTATGATGAACATATTTGAGATTAATAAAAGAATCGGACAGCGCCCACCTTTCCAGATGATTGAGAAGGTGTTAGAGCTTGAGCCTAATGTAAGTGCCAGAGGTATTAAAAATGTATCAATTAATGAACCATATTTTATGGGACATTTTCCTGACGCTCCTATAATGCCGGGCGTACTTATAATTGAAAGCTGTGCCCAGCTCTGTTCACTTGTAATCGATGATGGTGGAAAGAGCAGGGAAGAGGGCAAGTTATATGTGCTTCTTAAAGTAGACGGATTCAAGTTTGTAAAGCCTGTAATTCCAGGAGATACACTTGATATTACAGTTACAGCTACAAGAATCAACAAGGTTCTCGCATCATTTGACGCAGTAGTTAAGGTAGATGGCAATGTGTACGCAAAGGGAAGCATGACATTTACAACAGTAGACCGCAAGGATATATATGGAACGGAGGATTAAAGTAATGGGAAAGATAGCAGTATTATTTTCAGGTCAGGGTGCACAGTATGTAGGAATGGGCAAAGACCTATACGATTCAGATTCTGATGCAAAGAAATTATATGATTTGGGGGAGTCGCTCCGCCCGGGAACAGTTAAGGTGTGCTTTGAAGGAGAAGGCGAGGAGCTTACCAAGACAGAGAATACACAGCCGGCACTTTTCCTTACAGACCTTGCATTTGCCAATGCGCTTAAGGATGCTGGAATTAAGGCTGACGCTGTAGCAGGATTTTCACTTGGAGAGATTCCTGCACTTGCATACGCAGGAGTTTTATCGACAGAGGACGCATTTAAACTGGTAGTTATCAGAGGAACCAAGATGGGTGAGCTTTCTACAAAGTATGCAGGCGGAATGGCAGCAGCACTTAAGCTTGCTCCAGAAGTTGTTGAAGAGACTTGTAAGGAATTCAAGGAAATCTGGCCGGTTAATTACAATTGTCCGGGACAGATTTCATGTGCAGGAAGTGCTGACGAGATAGATGAATTCTGTGCTGCAATCAAAGAAAAAGGCGGCAGGGCAGTTAAGCTTGCGGTAAGCGGAGCGTTCCATACACCTTATATGAAGGATGCAAGCGAGGAGCTTGAGAAGGCACTTAAGACAATGACAATTAATGCTCCACAGACAGAGATATATGCCAACAGAACAGGAAAGCCTTATCCACAGGATACAGCACAGATTATAGAAACAATAGCACTTCAGGCTTCTTCAAGTGTAAGGTTTGAGGACACATTAAAGAATATGTGGGCTGACGGAATAGACACATTTATCGAGGTAGGAGCAGGAAAGACACTTACAGGATTTGTTAAGAAGACACTTCCAGAAGCAAAGATGTACACAGTTACAACAGTTGATGCGTTGAATGAGGCAATTGAGAACATCAAGGCAGGAGAATAATAATGATAGTCAAATGTAACAAATGTAAAGAAGAAATCAATAAAGAGGATTTGGAGAAGAATTACTACATATGCCCGTTATGCGGGAAGCTAAACCGTATGCCGGCAAAGAACAGACTTCAGATGCTTACAGAAAAGTTTGATGTAATGTTTAATGATCAGGAATTTACAGATCCTATTGATTTTCCATCATACAAGGAAAAGTATGAGTCTGCCAGAGAAAAGAGCGGTGAGACAGAGGGCGTTGTATGCGGCAGAGGAACTATCGGTGGGAATGATACATGTATATTCATTATGGAGCCTAACTTCATGATGGGTTCTATGGGAACAGTTGTTGGGGACAGAATTACAGCACTTTTTGAATACAAAGAACAGACTTCCGGTTATCGGATATACAGTTTCAGGTGGTGCAAGAATGCAGGAGGGCGCACTGTCACTTATGCAGATGGCAAAGGTTTCAGCAGCAGCCAGAAGACACAGTGACGCAGGACTCTTATATGTTGTATGTACAACAGACCCTACAATGGGCGGTGCTACAGCAAGCTTTGCAATGCTTGGAGATATAATCATATCTGAACCGGGTGCAATGATTGGATTTGCAGGAAAGCGAGTAGTAGAGCAGGTTACAGGTGAAGTGCTTCCGGATAATTTCCAGAGCGCAGAGTTCCAGTTAAAGAACGGATTTATAGATGATATCGTGCCAAGACAGGAACAGAGGGCATATCTTGCTAACATTCTTGCAATACATGCAGAAACAGTAAGTGCATAACAGTATTGCATTGCAATATAAGGAGAAAGATTAATCATGACAAACGAGAATTTAAGTGTTTATGACAGAATCTGCCGTACAAGAAAGAGCGGCAGAGCAACTGCATCGGATTATATAAATGCTACAATAACTGATTTTGTAGAACTTCACGGTGACAGATGCTTTGCAGACGACCATGCCATTGTTGGAGGTATCGGACGACTTAACGGAAAGCCTGTAACTGTAATCGGAATTGAAAAAGGAAGAGATTTAAACGAAAGACTTTTAAGGAATTTTGGCTGCGTTCTTCCAGAAGGATACAGAAAAGCATTAAGACTTATAAAGCAGGCTGAAAAGTTCCACAGACCTGTTATCTGCTTTGTTGATACACAGGGTGCTAACTGCGGTAAGGGCGCAGAAGAAAGAGGACAGGGACAGGCAATTGCTAACAACCTGTATGAGCTTACAGATGTTAAGACACCTATTATATCAGTAATGATTGGTGAAGGCGGGAGCGGCGGCGCACTTGCACTTGCTGTTGCGGATGAAGTATGGATGCTTGAAAATGCATATTATTCAGTAATCACACCTGAGTCATGTGCAAGTATTCTATTCAAAGATCCTAAGAGAGCGCCAGAGGCAGCAGAACATCTCAAGCTTACAGCCGCTGACCTTAATAAAATGGGTATCGTAGAAAAGGTTGTTGAAGAACCGGAAGATTTTTCAGAAGAGAAAGAAACATCACATTTTATGAAAAAGCTTGCTGACGACCTTTCAAAAGAAATAAAGCAGTTAGAGAAGAAGCCGGTTGATAAGCTTCTTGATGACAGATATGAGAAATACAGAAAAATAGGCCGTTACAGCGAATACAGTGAGGCAGTAGGAGAGGTTCCTGGAGCAGCACAGTTACTTGGTGTATCACAGGCTCCTGCAAGAAAGAGAAGAGGATTATTTGGACGTGGCTAAGATATTAGTTTTAAATGGAAGTCCACATAAGAGTGCCAGCACTACAATGGCGGTAACCAACGCATTTGTAAAGGGAATGTGCGAAGGTGGTGAATACGAGTCGGAGATAATCAATATCTCCGACTTAAATGTTACTCCATGTATGGGCTGTCTTTCATGCTGGGCAAGGACTGAGGGCGAGTGTGTTATCAAAAATGATGATATGCCGGCAGTTAAGAAAAAAATAGAAGAAGCAGACATTATAATTGAAAGTTATCCGTTGTATTTCTTTGGCATGCCGGGACAGATGAAGCTTTTTACAGACAGACTTTTAAGCATGATGTGTACTTACAGGGGACAGAAGCCGCCTGAAAATGGCGAGTCATTCCACGGCATAAGAAATCCAAGACCGGGGCAGAAGCTTGTACTGATATCAGGCTGTGCATATTCAGAGTCAGAGTCAGTCTATGACTCACTTCTTAAGGAATATGAGTGTATATGCGGTAAAGATGGATTTACAGCAATTCTATGTCCGCAGTTAAAGACATTAATTGAACTGGGTGCAAGTTCAAGGCTTGATAGATATTTATCAAAGTATGAGGCGGCGGGAAAAGAGTTTGCTGCGACAAAGCATTTGTCAGAGGAAACAAAGCAGAAGCTGTCAAAAGCTCCATTTTCAGAGGCAGTGTATAAGAATCTGCTTGATAATTTCTGGAGGGAGCAGAAGGAGGGCTAAATCCTCTCCTCGTCAATGGACTCGGATTTTACTTCGTAAAACAAGGAGGATGAGATTTGATAAAGATAGTTGTAGATTTGCTTGGTGCTGACAAGCCGCAGACAGAGCTTGTTTTGGGTGCAATCAGGGCAATCAGTGAGAATAAAGATTTGTATGTATATCTGATGGGAAGGAAGGCCGAGCTTGAGGATTTCCTTGCCAATGTAAATTATGATGAATCGCAGCTTGAGATAGTGGACTGTACACAGGAGATAACTAATTATGATGACCCGGTTGATGCTTACCACGATAAGACGGATTCGTCCTTAATCAAGGGACTTAAAATGTGTCGTATGAATGAGGATATCGGAGGATTCGTGACATGTGGTGCAACAGGAGTTGTGCTTATAAGTTCTATCCTTATACTTGGCAAGTTAAATGCGACAAGACCGGCACTTTCAGTAGTTCTTAATGGCCGTAATGACAAGCCATTCTGTATAGTTGACTGCGGTGCCAATATTGACTGCAAGGCAGACCGTTTTGTCGATTTTGCAAGACTCGGTGTAGCTTACATGAAGACACTCGGAATTGAGAATCCGACAGTTGCAACACTTTCTTATGGCATTGAAGCTGGAAAGGGAAGTGATGTTATTAAGGAAGCTCATGAGCTTTTAGAAAAATGTGGTTTTAATTTCACAGGTAATATTGAAGGCAAAGAAGTGTTAGACGGCAACGCAGATGTTGTTGTATGTGATGGATTTGCAGGAAATGTGCTTCTTAAATCAATCGAGGGAACAGCAAAGGTTGTGTTTGATGATATAAGAAGGGCAGCAGCAGGTGCATCTGATACCCAAAAGGCACAGCTTGAGGCATTTATTGGCAGACTTGAGCCAAAGTTTGATTACAACAATGAAGGCGGAGCAATTCTTCTTGGTGTTAAGAAACCGGTTGTCAAAGGACATGGAGCAGCAACGGACAAAACAGTGTATAATACAGTTAAGATTGCTTATGGACTTGCAAAGAATAATCTTGTGGAGAAGATAAGCGAGGAATTTGAGAAAAAGTAACATCCATTGAGGTGATTGTATAATGCAAAGAGAAAAAAACAACAATTTTATTCTTGATTTCACAGGTGTATATGATGATGAATTTGCTAAGGAAAAAACATCACTTACATGGATAGACTGCACTGATATTACAGGATGTGATATGTATGTATCAGACGAAGCTGAAAAACAGATAGGTGAAAGAGTTGATTCTGTTGGAATTCATGGAATACATTTTCTTGATTCGGGTAACTACCATTATGTTACTAAGATAATGACTGACAGAATTAAGGAACCGTTTTCTTTAGTTGTATTTGATCACCATACCGATATGCAAAAACCTATGATTGAAGGATTAACAAGCTGCGGAGACTGGGCAGGAAAGGTGATTAAAGACAATCCGTATATTTGCCAGCTTATTCTGGTGGGACCAGAGAAGAAAGATATTAATGCGATTGGGTTAAGAAGTAATAAACTGATAACATATTCAGCACAGGAGATAAGAGCCGAAGCAATGGAATCTAAAACAAACCAGATTGATTTATCAGTTCCTGTATACATATCTATTGATAAGGATGTTCTTGATGAAAGCATAAGTGAAACCAATTGGAGTCAGGGACATATGAAGCTTGGGACATTAGAGCATATGCTTGGGATAATTATAAGAAACCAGAAGGTTTTAGGTATTGATATATGTGGAGAATGTGATACAAATATGCCGCTTCCTGAATATATGGAAGATGAGGAAAAGAACGGAGAACTTAATAAAGAATTATATAATTTTCTTTTGAAACGACTGAAAAAATATAGTTTATAAATATTTTATAATTCCGCAATCCCATGTAAATACTGGTGTTGCGGGATTTTATAATTGGAAAATAAAAATAATTAGCACTCACCCCTTGACAGTGCTAATAAAAAGGTATATAACATAGCCAAGAACAAAGGAAGGGAACCAAAAGAGGTACGAAAGTAAAGGAAAGTACCTCTAGAGGTTACTGAAACATCCCGGTTCCAAAGAAACAAGGTAACAAGATAGTGATATATGTTAAAGGAGGAATGACTTATGTTGATGCCTAGTATTTTTGGAGAGAATTTATTTAATGATGATTGGATGGACTTCGGATTTCCTGAAGTTGACAAGGCTTTATATGGTAAGCATGCAAATAATGTAATGAAGACTGATGTTAAGGAAACTGATACAGGTTATGAAGTTGATATTGATCTTCCAGGATTTAAGAAGGATGAAATTAATGCACAGCTTGATAACGGTTACCTTACAATAAGTGCTGCTAAGGGACTTGATAAGGATGAAAAGGATAAGAAAGGTAAATACATCCGTAAGGAAAGATATGCTGGTGCTATGAGCCGTAGCTTCTATGTAGGTGAAGGTATCACACAGGAAGATATCAAGGCTAAGTATGAAGATGGTATCTTAAGACTTTCAGTTCCTAAGAAAGAAGCTAAAGCAGTTGAGAATAAGAAGTACATTGCTATTGAAGGCTAATGACTAATCATTTATTATTGAATTAGAAAGGGAGCGATTTTTATGGATAAGAATCCAAAGCATCCATTAAAGAAAAAGAAAGTACATCAGAAGATGAATGTTGCAGACCACAGTGTCGAGGAACAGGCAGCTTTTGGTAAGCATAAGAAACACACATATGAATAAATGATTTTAATCCCGTGGCGGTTGTATGACTGTCGCGGGATTTTTATTTAATCAGCAATTGCTAAATATGAAATTTTAAGAATATATGCCATAGAAAGCCGCTTGTGTGGTATTATAGGAATTGTTTAAAATATGTGGAAAGAAGGCAGGATAAAAATGTTTAACAGAGAAGATAACACATATAACGAAATCAGGGAAAAGTCATTATTCCAGTGGCTTGATGAGATGGAAAAGCATGAAGACATAGCGGTTCGTGGCGGGGTTAAACTGACACGGGAATATATACAGCATTTAAAAGATGAAAATAAGAGGCTTGAAGAGCAGAATAAGCTGAAAAATGAATATCTTAAGAGGGTTGTGGGAAGATAAAGCATTTACAAGGTAGAATCATGAACATACAGGTAATAAAATCCAGAAGAAGAACAATAGGAATAGAGGTTCATGCAGATGGAAAAGTGATAGTAAGAACTCCATTGCGAATGTCATCAGCAGAGATTAACCGATTTATAGAAGAACATGATGACTGGATCAGGCAGAAACTGGATTTTGTCAGACAGAAATCAGATAACAGACACGGTACAGGTGCGCCGGGTATTGAATGTCTGTCGAATCAGGAACTTGATAATATAAAGGATACATTTGAAAAGAGAGTACAGTATTACTGTGATATAATGAATGTGAGCGTTGGAAGAATAACTATCCGTAACCAGAAAACAAGGTGGGGAAGCTGTAGTTATAAAGGCAATGTGAATTTCAACTACCAGTTGTATTATATGCCGCAGAAGCTGATGGATTATGTTATTGTGCATGAACTTTCGCACAGAAGATATATGAATCATTCGGCAGAATTCTGGGCGGAGGTTGAAAAATACTGTCCGGAGTATAGAACATACAGAAAGCAGTTAAAGGAATATGAACTTACTTAGAGGAGGCATTTTATGATAAGCAGATAATGATGTGTAGATTGAGCGGAAACATTAGTAACTATAATCAGAGAAAAGAGGTATACATATGGAATTACAGGCAGTAATGGAGAAAAGAAGAAGCATAAGAAATTATAATCCAGAGAGAAAGGTTACTAAGGAACAGCTTGATGAACTTATTAAGGCTGCGTCATATGCACCTTTATGGAAGAATCTGCAGACATCAAGATATTACTGTGTTTTATCTGAAAATGCGGTGAAAGAACTTAGAGAAAAATGTCTTCCTGAATTTAATCAGGCTAATTCAGACGGAGCAGGTGCATATATAGTCACAACATTTGTAAAGGGAATGGTTGGCTTCGATAAGAATACGGGCAGCCCGGTTAATGAGGCTGGTGACGGCTGGGGTTATTATGACCTTGGTCTACAGAATGAGAATCTGCTTCTTAAAGCGGCTGAACTGGGGCTTGATACTCTGGTAATGGGCATTAGAGATGGTGAGGCGTTAAGAGAATTGCTTAATATTCCAGACAGTGAAAATGTTGTGTCTGTTATTGCTGTCGGCTACAGGGGACAGGAGCCACCTGAAAGACCTAAGAGAAAAGAGCTTGAGGTTGTTGCGAGATTTATATAATGATTATAAATCTAGAACTGGAGCAAGAAAGCTAATAGATAAAATGATGAAAGCAGCACAATACAAGCAGGCAGGCTTTGGAGTTATAAATCATGAGTATATTTAGAAAGAAACACATACAATCCTATGATACAATGAATAAGAAACCAGTATTGAAGACAAGCATATGCACAGGGGAGCAGGTTGCGGGATTTCAGGATATCCATACCGGTAAGATAGAGGAGATAATGCTGATTAAGCAGACTGGGGATATAGATACATTTAAACAAATGTATGGAATTGAAGGAGAGATACCAAAGGTATACTAAATATTAACAGGTAAAGAGGACTATGAACATACCAGAAAAAGCAAGGAACAGACAGAGGCAATAACACAGACAGAAGGCAACATAAGGGTTGCGTCAGTTCCAGGTTCGGGAAAAACATTTGTACTTACATATAGAATAGCATATCTCATAACAGAACTGTTTGTTGAGCCATCATCTATTGTGGCGCTTACATTTACGAACAAGGCAGCTTCGCAGATGAAGCACAGATTAAGGAATATTGTTGGTGATAACGCCAACTGTTTTACAGGAACATTTCACGGATATTGTAACATGTTTCTTAAAGAGGAGATTCACAGGCTGACATTTCCCAAGACATTCACGATTCTTGATAAGAAGGCAGAGCTAGAGATGATTAAGGACGTGGCAGAGGATATGGGAATATCGCTCAAGGACAATACTGCGAAGAAGATAATGAGTGATATAGACATAACCAAGCAGGATATGTCCTATGTTGAGCTTATGGCAGGCGTTGATAAGACAGAGCTTAAAAGAAGGGCTTCCAGCGAGAAAAATGTGGATAAAAAGGTTTTCTATAATTATCTTAAGAGACAGTGTGACAATTATGCTCTGGACTTTGAAGACCTTATTAATTTCACTTTATATATTTTAAACAGGAATGAAGATGTGCGGATTCGCTGGCAGGAAAAGTGCCAGTATGTACTGTGCGACGAGTATCAGGATGTTAATATGAAACAGGACATGCTGCTTCACATTCTAAGTGGTTTGTATCAGAATCTGTTCGTGGTAGGTGACGACGACCAGAATATATATACATGGCGTGGTTCTGACCCTGAATACATGATTAATTTTGACAAAACACATGAAAATGTGCAGGATTATTCACTTACTGAGAATTTCAGGAGTACTCCTCAAATTGTAAATGTGGCTAAGTCACTTATATCTGCTAATCAGAACAGGCTTGAAAAGCAGATGATTTCTAACAGACCAGATGGCAATAAGCCGGTATTCAATGCGCTTGACACGGAGGAGAAAGAGTCTTTGTGGATAGCTGATACTATTCTTGATAATGTCGCTAAGAATATGAAGTACAGTGACCATACTATATTGGTGCGTGCTGCTTCACAGACAAGGTCGATAGAAGAAGCATTTATAAAAAGAAAAGTTCCTTACAAGATACTAAGCGGTGCGAAATTCTATGAAAGCGAAGAGATAAGAACGGTGCTTTCATACATGAGAATGGTGTACAGTCTTACGGACATGGATTTGATGTATACTATATCCAGACCGAGAAGGGGCTTTGGTAAGAAGTCTGTTGAGAAGCTTAAAAATGCAGCAGCACAGAACAACTGCAGTCTTTTCAAGGCACTTGGAAAGCAGATTGAAGATGGAGATATAACACAGAAACATGTGATAGAATATTACAATGCAATCAGTGAATTGCATGATACATATGTTGCTTATACCTGTACTGATATAGTAAACAAATGTCTTGATATGGGATATCGTCAGGCATTGGAGCAGGATATCGACCAGACCAGACTTGATAATGTGTCAGAGCTTATCAGGACTATTACGGCATTGGAGGAAGATAATCAGGAAAAGGTTGAGCTGGCTGATCTGTTAAGCCATTTTGCATTATTTTCAGCGCAAGATGAGGACGGAGAGTATAATGTTGTAAAAGTAATGACAATTCATACAGCAAAAGGACTTGAGTTTGATACAGTATTTGTTCCAGGACTCGTTGAAGGACAGTTTCCAAGCAGCAGGCTTCGTAATGAAGACGAATATGAAGAGGAAAGAAGATTGTTGTATGTTGCAATGACGAGGGCTAAGAATATGCTTTACCTCAGCACTTATAGAAAGAAAGACGGCCGTTTCGCTGCAGGACCATCAGCATTTTTAAGTGACATTGATACTAATCTTCTTGACTGTATCAACAACAGCAGAGTATTAATCAGAGGTGTGACTGAGCAGATGTTGCCAAAGGCCGTATTTGAGGTTGGAGATAAAGTCAGACATAAAGTATTTGGAATTGGCGAGATTGTTAAGGTAGATAAGGTTACACAGACATATGAAATCCAGTTTGAGAATATCAGGGGAACAAGAAGACTGATGTTTCGGGCAGAGCTGGGGAATGTTGAAAATTAAAGCAGGTTAGAGAATGGAAAAATAGGGGAATCCCCCTATTTTTTCATTCTTGACTGCAGAAAAGTAGGAATGACAAGTTCATTTTCTTTCTTTTCTGACTTAGCTAAAAGATTATTTATGTCAGAGGCTTTAACGGTATTATAAGTATTTTTCATAGGCAGGTTGGTAGAACTAGTTTTATTAGTGTCACTGGAATCATTAAGCCCAGTTGCAATAATGGTTATAAGGGAATTTTTATTATCCTCAAGTTGTTCTTTAGAAGAAACGGTACCCCACATGATTTTAGCTTCCGTTCCGACAATTTCCTGAATATACTGGATAGCATTATTAAGTTCGATAAGATTAACATCTCCAGATGAATTTATCATAACATACTTTGCACCTGAAAGATTAGTGCTAAGTAAAGGTGAATTAACAGCCTGTTTGATAGCATCAGTAATAGAGGTATTCTCATCAGCATATCCTATTCCTAAGTGTCCATACCCTTTGTCTCCGAGAACAGTTTTTAAATCATTAAAGTCAAGATTTACAGTACCGCAGTTAAACACAATATTGGTAATAGTGTCAATTGAGTTCTTTAATACA
>OGLO01000277.1_pt1 | contig 14992 bp, 10 predicted proteins | sample 1572891 | NCBI WGS metagenome assembly OGLO01 (sample SAMEA2581999, study PRJEB24529) | metagenome | biome: Human gut stool | place: China | collected 2011
CAACCACGAGTATACCTGGCATAGCATATGCACCTCTCTTTATTAACTATTCATCTTAAAATGCTTCAATGCCTCCACAATTGCGCTCTCTTTATCTTCTGGACACTGCGGCTGCCTGCTATCTTCATTTTTAGGTAAATTAGGACTTGGAACAAGTTCCAAGTCTGTCGCGGCAGTCGTCGAATTGCCCTGCAAGCAGTCCATTCTCCTCGTTGCAACGCGCAAATTCTTTCCAACCTCAATTCCACATTTTCTCTTTACCTGTGTGATATACAGATTGGAAACCTTCATGCCGGCATTATGTTCAGCCACATACTTCTTTATCTCATCATATGTTGCCTTAGTCAGTTCTGCCCTTGTTTCTTCCACTTCATCTATTCTATCATATTGAGCATCCAATCGTCTCTGTAAATCTGATATTTTTTTATCGTAATGCGTATCCGTAACATCCAGATTATCCATCTGCTGTTCAAGGCGGGTTTTTATTGTCTCTGCCTGATGAAGACTCGCATTTAGCACGGATAACTGCTTTTCCAGATCCGTTGTATCAACAGTCGCTCCAATTTTATCCTGAATAGCATCCTTAAATTTTCCTTCTTTTGTCATTGCTGTAATCAGCTTTGCAAGCATATCATCAATCTGTGACTGCTCGATATTGCGTCGGAAAGTACACTTGTGCCCGGTAGCATTCACGGTATTCTTGCAATAATAGTAATATCTGGTCTTGTTATCTTTTCTCCCTGCTTTGGCAATATTTCCATACATTCCTTTTCCACAGCAAGGACATTTTAATATTCCAGACAAAATATGTGCATGTTCCGGATCATGAATTTTTTCACGCATATAATTATTTTTTGAACGTTTTTCCTGTGCAAGATCCCAGTCTTCCTCGGAAATAATTGCTTCATGAATTCCTTCATAAACAGGGAAATCTGATTGCTCCACTACATGAGTTTCATTACGGGTTCCTGTTTTCTTCTCTGTACGCCTGCGTCCATATGCTATCTTCCCCATATATACCGGGTTATCAATTATCTTCTTGATAAAACTGGCCGAGAAGCCCGGTATTGTTCCATTCTGACGCAGCTTCTTCGTATATCCATGATTGTTCAGATAATTTGCCACGCCATTGATTCCATCATTGGTATGAATATACCTGTCAAAAATTATTTGAATAATTTCCACTTCATCCTCTGCGATAACAAGTTCACCATTTTCCAGCTTATATCCATACGGAGCAAATCCGCCATTCCATTTACCTTCTCTTGCCTTCTGCTCACGCCCAGCCATTGTCTGCACTCTGATATTTTCCCGCTCCATCTCTGCTACTGCAGCAATGATAGATATAAGCAGTTTACCGGCTTCTTTTGAACTGTCAATTCCATCTTCTACACAAATAAGATTCACTCCATAATCCTGCATAAGCTGTAAAGAGCTGAGTACATCTGCCGCATTTCTGCCAAATCGGGATAATTTAAATACAAGGACGAAATCAACTCCGTCCTTGCCATCTTCAATATCGTTCAGCATCCGCATAAATTCCTGACGACCTTTTATATTCTTACCGGAATGCCCTTCATCGGAATATTCACCTACAATCTCCATATCCTGAAATTCTGCATATTTCCTAAGCTTGTCCTTCTGTGCAACCAAGCTGTAGCCATCAACCTGAATTGCTGTTGAAACACGAGTATATATGTAACATTTCGTTTTCTTTTTCAATACATTCACTCCCCTCTACTGTGGTAAAATCAAAGTTGGATTTTTCAACAGCGTTGCAATCACCGGAGTATATTTAGATACTCCATAGTCTTCAACAATACTGGTTATTCTAGCCCCTGCATCCTTTGACGAAGCACCACATAAGAAAACCCTTTCATCAGCAGTTCCATAATCCAACACGATAAAACGATCATGGAATATACCGCCTGTCTTTTTCATTGACAAATTTACTGTTGGGTACTCCTTGCAGAAATCTATAAATTCTATGTTGTGAAGTTTATTATTTCCAACATTATCACTGAATAAAATAATACCTACTCCGGCCGGAGAATTCTTAAGGTGTACCAGCGTTCTTAGTCCAATATAATTATCAACAACATATATTGACGACTTTGCCTGCTTATAAATGGACTCATATACCTCATCTGCACTACTAAATTTTGCATTAAACATGAGCCACTTGTCATCATCGTCTGAAACAAAGCTGTTCATCATATCTGCCAACTCAGATTTTGTCACAACATCCTTCAAGCCTTCTGCAACATCTGAAATCTGCTTTTCAAGAGATATCATATCTGAGTTGATTTTGTTAATTTCTATTCTGTTGTTAGCAGTTTCCATGCTTAACTGAAGTATTTCCCTCTGACCAATAAGATCTCGATTATCTAAAATGTAATCTTTCATTCTTTTGAAGGTTCTCACCAATGCAATGCTTTGTCTTACTGCAAGTTCTCCTTTTAGAACAGTCATTAACATGTATACACCTTGTTCCGTAAAAACGTATGGATTGCTGCGGGATTTGCTGCTTATATTTGCGGTCACAAATTGTGACCGCAAATATTCTACTTCATTATCAGATAATTGAAACATCATATCATTCTGAAATCTTTCTATATTTCTTTTTACCTGCTGATTAAAAGCCTTAAGTTCATATCCATATACTTCAGCCAAATCTGCATCTAATAATACTTTACATCCCCGAAATTCATATAATTTTTGTTTCATAAATTCTTCATTGATCTCAATTACTGCAATTTCATCTTTCTTTTTATCTTCTGCCATAGAATTCCTCCATCCATTTTGCGGTAAAAAAAATCGTCCGCAATTCTCATATGAACATATTTCTGACATCAGCAATATGTCCGATTTGTTATTATCTTTCTATTATTTCAGTTAATCATTTTCTTTTCCATATTAGACTTTTTCCTCCCACATTGAACCATTTTACTGACATCAGCAAAATAGTCTATTCCTCTTTTTTCTTCATTTTGTCATAATACGCTTTATACCTATAGATTGTCCTCTCACTGACATTGTTTCGCTTCGCAATTTCTACCATTGTCATGCCGCTCTCATACCCAACAACAAAATCATTGTAAATTGCCATCCATTTGGCATTATGTTTCTGCCGTCCGCTTAATTTACGATTTCTGTAATACTCCAATTCCTCTCGAAGGTCAGCATTCTCTTTTTCCAACTCCTCAATTCTTTTTAATGCCTCTTCAAGTGTTACCGTTTTCTCCATTATCCAGTCCTCCGTTCATGTCATTTTCGTTTTGTCTATATTATAAATATCTATGTCACTTTAGTCAATCCGATTGTGTCATGTTGCGTCATTTTTTACAATAGCTTTCATACAATCGAAATACCGCTGATATCTTTTACAGGCTAAACTTCTCCAAAAGCAGTCAGCCTGTATGTTTTTTATCCAATCACGTAGAATCCATTTTCTTTTTATTGCCGGTCCATATTTTAAGATCAGTGCTGTCACAACATCCACACATCTCTCAAATGCTGCATTCTCTTTTGCATCATCATAATATTTCTTTCTCATTTGTCCGCCCCTTTCTGTGCTTAAATTGCTTTGGCAGCCAATTAGAGTTATCTGCTTTCAACAAATCACACACATATATCTTGTTCGGCTTTCCCAATCCCTGATGGCTTCGATAAATCAGATTATGTGCCTCCAGTTCCTTCAGCATCTTGTTAATCTTCTTATTTCCCAGATGCAACAGCTTCATCATTTCCTTGATTGTAAAAATGATAAATGTAGCTCCATATTCATTTCGCCACGCATCACCATTACACTCTGATAAGCAGCGCCGATCCAACAAAATCATATAAAGCGCCTTTGCCTCATTCGTCATACTTCTAAATTGCTCCTCTTTAAATAATCGTTTCGGTAATCTGTAAAACTTATCGTCATATTTTATATTTTCCATTTTTCCTGATTCTCCATATACTTTAAAGTTCTTTCGTCATTAACAGCCTTTTGTACCCCATTCTTGCATAGAATTCAACTCTCGTTACATAAATATCGCTAATTGGCAAGCAGTGCATTTGTACGTACAAAATGCATTTTAGCTTGTTGGGGCAATGCCCAATCCCCTAAAACCATGAAAATAAATTTTCACGGAGCTACGCCTATCGGCTTTGTCATGCTGATGTATTTCCAACATTTCATAAATTCTTCACTCCTTCCCTTCCTGATTTATGAAATTATTTTCTCAGATTTTCTATGCCGATTCGGTATATCCAAGATGCTGGAAAAATTTTGTTTTCATCAATTTTTCCAACATCCGGGACAAAACAGGAAAAGAATTTCTCTTTATCTCATGGCAATATCATGGTAATCTATCTGTATCTTTAAAAATGAGGAAGATACTATGCATACCAAACTTACCATACCAGAAAGACTGAAAGATTTGAGAGTCTCAGAAAAAAGAATGTCGTTGCAGGAATTATCCGATGCTACCGATATCCCCAGCTCCACGCTTGGCAATTATGAAAAAGATGAAAATATAGATATGTCACTCGGCAATCTTATAACGCTTGCTAATTTTTACAACGTAAGCACAGATTACCTTCTTTGTCGGACAGAATTACGGAAACATAAAAATCAGTCAGTATCTGATCTGCACCTGAATGACGATGCCATACAAATACTGACTGATAAAAAATATAATCCAAGATTATTATCCGAATTACTTACCCATGAAAATTTCAAAAAATTCATGACTGACCTGGAAATCTATATTGATGGATTTAACGATAAGGGAATTCAGATAGCGAATGCTTTTCTTGATGTGATGAGATGTAAATTAACAGAGCTTGGTGCCGATTCTACTGATGCATTTGCAAGCGTATTTGATAATTCACACATTGAAGCAGAACAATATTACATGAATATTCTGTCATCAGACTTGAAACCGATTGTCTCTGACCTGAGAAATGCTCATACGAAAGACAGCAATACTGCCAGCGGCATTGACTATCAAAGTATGGTCAAAAATATCATTGATGACTTTGCATCTCAAATACTTACTACCGCAGATGACGATACAGAGTCATCAAATGATGCTTATATAAATGGTCTTTTGCTTCTTTTTTGCAAAAATCTGGAGATGAAAGTCACTCAACTTTCTACAGAAGAAAAGCAGACGTTAAGAGAAATATTTTCCCGTTCCAAGCCCGCAAAAGAACATCGGAAGTTGAGGCGGAGAAATCCGAAATTGTAAACTAACTCCAAAAAGCAAGGCAGCTTATCCCACTTAGAGTAATCTGCCTTGTTTTCTATGCTCCTTAAATATATGCACATCTTATTTGCCATTATCTTAATGGACAATCTGATTTTTTCACTTTGTTTGCAAGTTTCAACAACCCATTATTTTTACAATAAATCTGTAAATCTCTTATGGTTTGTTTTGATGTAGGTCCAATAACAATAGAGTCGAATAAATCTTCAAAGTCTATTCCTTCTTTTTCACACAATTCTGCTAAATTCAAAATATATACCTGCCTAATAGTATTAAGTACTTTACATTGAAGATGCTTATCATTTTCATTAACAAAAAGTGGAGAAATTCTAATTTCTTGCTCCGACGAAAAACTTTCATGCTTATGAAACATTGCACATAGCAACAAATCATCAATCAAACCGTTTAAATTTGAAAAATCGTCCATTTTATCATATTGAATATAGTCTCGTAACAGTTCTTTCATTTTATGTTGCTTGGCACAATAACCATAATATTCTTCATTCATAATGATCTGATTGTAAAAAATAAGCTTAAATAACGTTTCTGTATTAAATACAATCGCTACTCCTTGTCCACCACATGCATACCTATCCCATTGTGCTGCATCATTACGTGCTTTGGATACGCAAAATATATATGGATATTCTTTTTGCAATCTATCTTTGATTTGCCCAAAAACATCATTGGCTTTTTCCTTATTAGCTGAATCAATGCATGCATATACCTCTTTTTCCAGATCGTTTATAAACCCTATTAATTCTTCTCGATCATTCATATGTTCTGCACTGCCAAACCAAATCTCTTTCTTGCCAATAATCCCACATAGTGCATTTATATCTGTATAATGCCATAGTGTTTTTCCATACTTTTTTACTGCCCTTTTCACTCGTTCTTCCCTATAATCATCTCTTCCCATAGAATTGTTTGCCTTGTAATTTGCTACTTTTGTATCAAACAATGAATCGAATTGTTCATCCTCATATCGATTTTGTAAATTCATTTCATCATGGTCAGACTCATCAAGCATGATAGGCAATTCAAGCGACAAGTCCTTACCAATCTCCAACTTCTGAGTAATGATGCACTTGTTCTCATCATCCCAGCGTTCATAGCAGTAATTCTTACCGTCCGCGGTAAAATAATAGCCTCGGTTCGGATTGAATCCACTTTTACGTTTCTTTGTTTCACTCTTCATTGCAGTGTCCTTTCCGTCCGAATGAAGGATGGTGGGATACAAAAAGAGCCTGTGGCCGAAGATGAACCACAGGCTCTGGTTTGCGAAATAGGCGCACGAAAGCAACGGTGGGTGCATCTTCGCTTCAACCACAGCTGTTATTGCTGTGATTGGAACTCTTATGCATCCCATCGTCCTTATAGCGCTATTCGGACTAAATGAGATTTGTTTTATTGATTACATTTGAAAGTTACCATATTTGTTTTTTTTGCCCGTTGTAGAAAGTTCTACGGAAAAATGATGTAAAAAGGCTCTGCGGAATCTAATTACTCCGCAAAGCCCTATAAATTGGCATTAGACTGTTGAAGAAAGTTCTACAAAAAAATTTAAGCAAAAAAATAGACCGGATTTCTCCAGTCTACTTTTTTGCTTATCTATAATCATTATTTGATGGGTGGTTGATGTATCAAATGTTCATAATGAATCGCCACCAATTCCGCATAAGTATCAGAATAATCCGCAGCCCAATACAGATGCAGTATTTGGTCATATATGGTATTCTCTTCACCCTTAGCTCCCGGAAGTGTCAAGTCCAATGGTTTCTCCGCTAACTGCAACAATCTATTGCTTAACCTGAACGGAATATGAATTCCCAAGCAACAGGAAACGACATTCTCTTTTGTGAGATTCTTTCCTTTCTTCATATTGCTGACAGTCGTATTATCAAGTCCGGTTACCGACTTAAGCGTTCGAAACGATACATTACAAATCTTCTTATCCATCAACGCCGCAAGTGCTTCTCCGAATTCCATGCCATTAATCGCAGCAAGCATCTCTCGCGCAATCTCGTTCACAAGACCAAGGCTCAATTTCTCATCATCCGACAATGCCGAAAGCTCATCATAATAATTGAAGGTCTTGCTTGCCATAGAGCTCGGAAGGGTAATGTAGTGGAGCTCACCCGTCTCTTTATCCATTACAAACTGCAGGAAGCATTCTTCCTCATGTGCTTTGGCATATTCCGTAAAAAACAGTTTTCCCTTATCATCTCGTTCCAGATATTTCTTATTATAAACACAGAGCTTATTATCCACATATGCGAAACAATCGGTATCTACCATGCAGGCAAGAGCCTTACTCTCTGAATACCATTCTTTGAGCTTTGCTTTTTTGACGGATGTTGTGATAGTTTTCCCTTCCATCACTTCATCTGTCAGCACAACTCCCACCGGTTTCGAATTACTGTCGGTGTCCATAGATACCGTTTCGACTTTCGTCTTATGCTTCCTGTCAAATTCATTCTCAGGATATGGATCCTGCCCGCCCGAAAGAAGAAAAAACCGCAAATAAGCATCCACTAACATTGCAAGCCTTGACTGGCGGAAATTCTGATGCTCCACAACAGTAAAAAATTCTGTTGCCTTACTATTATCCACGCTCTCCTTCAGTTCATCAAATTTACCATGTGCCTCTATGGTTTCCTTCGTGACTTTCTTTGCCAGCATTTCGCGCAAGAGCCTCTCATAGCATCCCAGTCTGCGAACCACCCGCTTGATCCTTGCGTTTTCAGCCCCCTTCATCAGGTCAGATATATACTCGCGGAAAGACTTACCCGGAATGATTCTTGCATTACCGGCTTGCACATCATGAAGGAAAACCTTTGCATACTTTTGTTCCTCTACTGACAACATGGAAAACGACTTATGCAAATCAGTCAACGTCTTGTCCAGCGTTTCTTGATCATACTCGCCCTGAATCAGGTTGAGGAACTTTTCAAAACGAGTATTCATATACTCGGCATCAATCTTTGTCGTGTCATACTCCGTGATATGAATTTTTACATCGTACGGAACATCCCCGCCGTGACCGCCTCCACCACCTCCTGCCATCTCCTTATATCTTGCTATCAAGATCAGATACGTCATTTCATCGAATAGCATCTCGATATCCGTTCCATCTTCAGCAGAATACACTCGCTGTTTCCAGTTGAAGCCCTGTATCTTAGCTGCCTGAAGATAGGTATCGAATTGATTAAATGCCTTGGCAAACTTCCGTTTCTCAGACGGTTCCTCTGGTAGCTTCTCAAAGTTGTTAATGGCACTAGCATCAAATATTTCCTTAATCTCTTCAAATGTCCTATTAAGATTACGCAGATTCCTTGGCAACTTGTCCACGAATAACCCCATAGGGATATTGCCGGAATAGGCCTCTACTGCCGCTTCGATGTTTTTCTCCATCGTATTCGGCCTTCGATAGTATTTTATGATACCAAAAGGCTTCTCTGATTCGTTGAACAGTCGATTGGTTCTCGAAAATGCCTGGATTAAGTTTTCATACTCCATCACCTTATCCAGATAAATAGTATTTATCCACTTTGAGTCAAAACCGGTCAACATCTGATTTACAACGATTAAAATATCTATTTGCTGATTCGGCTCCAATCTTTCATACGGTTTCTTATGTGCAAGTCTCAGGCTCACATCCTTCCTGAACTTGTCATACGTCGGTATTGTAAATGTCTGGCCCAATCGATCCCGATAATCTTCAAACATATCCACGATACCGTCTTCCTTATCCAAAGATCCGGTACCGCTTTCGTTATCGATAGTAGGATCAAACATTGCCGTTATCATAAGCTCAGGCATTTCTTTTTTCATAAGCCGCCAATATCGTACCGCTTCTGGAATACTGGATGTCGCAAATATCGCATGGAACTTTCCACCACGACTGTATATAAGCCATTTCTTCTTAATATCCGAAATAACCCCCATGACGTACTCATCCGTCTGATACTGCTCATTCGGGATGAAATCCTCTATGCCTTTTACCCACTTATCACCAACCTTCTTCCCATACATTTTCACCTGGGAGGAGTCCATCCATTTGTAGAAGATCTTCTTTTTCTTTTTATCCTTCATAACGTCTTCTACTGTATCGGCCTTAGCTTTTTCCAAGGCCACCTTCTGGCGGAGCTCATCATCGTCATATATCTTGACCATATAAGGATCAAAGCCAAGGACATTGTTATCTCGGATGCCATCCGCAAGTGTATATCTATGGATTTCGCTGCCGAATATGGTTGTGGTCGTGCTGTCTTTTTTGATATTGACGTCCTGAATCGGCGTACCAGTGAATCCAAAAATAATAGAATGTTTGAAGGTATCCTTTATCGTCGTTAACATGTCACCGAAAGTAGATCGGTGGCATTCGTCAATGATTATGACCAGCCTCTTAGATCTGATCTTTTTAAGATCTGCATCCTTCAATCCCTCCATATCCTCTGAAATATTACTGAGTTTTTGGATGGATGTAACAATAAGCGTATTATCATGATCATCGCTTTTTAACTTTGATATCAGAATATCTGTATTCTCCGTAGCTTGTACGCTCTCGGTTTCTGTTGCAAATGACCGGTACTCTTTGAGAGACTGGATACCCAGTTCTTTCCTGTCCACAAGGAATATAACTTTATCCGCATCATGGGAACTAGCAATCAACTGAGCAGATTTGAAACTTGTCATCGTCTTTCCGCTACCTGTTGTATGCCATACATGACCGCCCCGCTGTGTCTCCGGCGTGTCCTCTTTCCAGTTTCTCTTCGTCACCCGATCAGCGATACCGATTGCAGCATAATACTGATAACTTCTCATAACCTTAAGCAGATTATCATCTGTATCAGCAATCGTATAAAATCCGATCAGCATATGTGCCATAGGAATATTCAGAAGCCCTGCCGTAACCTTATCCCATTCATTGATTGGCACGTTGTCAAAGTCTGCCAAATGAAAAAAGAACGCCGGATTAAAAACACCATCCTCTCCAGGATTTGCGAAATATACAGCCTCTTCCGGCTCCATCGCAACAAATACCTGAATCAGAGAAAAAATACCCCGGAACACACCTTCATGCGAATACTTTATGATCTGGTTATACGCATCACTCACAGGAATATTGCTTCTCTTTAGTTCGATATGAATGACTGGCATACCGTTGATCAAGAGCATTAGATCCCCTCGTCTATCATTCAATATCGGAGACTTTGTGTTGAAATGTGGCTGCTGTACAATCTGGTATCTAATTTCGCCGTAGGCAATTTCCTGACGGTCATATATCTTCAGGCTGACTTCCTTTCCAAAGTGCAACTCATCATCCGGATTGTCTCTAATAATAGACACGCTCCGACCATTGATAAAGCTGTTCAGCTTCAATGGAGTACGCAAATTGATGATCTGCTCCATGATCTGCTGCATCTCGCCATCCGTCAACGGACATTCATTCAAGCAGTTTCTCTGCCTATTATTGTTGAACAGAATATCCGCCCAGTTTTTAAGCAGATCCGCCTCCGATGGATGACGGATTACTTCTGGTTCCCAGCCACGCTCTATCAAGACGCCTATGACGGCTTCTTCAAAATCTCTCTCTTTATCAAAAATCACGTCCGGCACCTCCTTCTACACAAACATTTTCTCCATGCACGCACTCTTTATATGCTTTATCTTCTCCAGCTCTTCCTTCTCAATCTCGATAAGCCGATCCATCTGACGGAAATATTCACCGATTTGCTGCTGTTCCTCTATTGTCGGTGCAATATAAGCACTCATTTCCAGGAATGCCTTCGGCTTCAATGTCCTGAGCTTCTTGACTGTGCCCTCCATACTCCGTGATATTTCCTTGATGAAGCGCGGATGTCTTACGATACACTCCATAAAGCTCGAATCCTGCTCTGTGTAAAAGATCTTGTATATCGGAGATACACATCCCTTGCCCAAAGCATTTCTATGGATTGCTCCATAAATTACATTCGCTGGATTATAGATGATGTCATCATATTCCGTCTGCAGATACTTCTTGTTCGCCTTGTCGATGATCAGGAAATCACGCTTATTTGTCTTCTTATCTTCCGGCCGGATTACGCCTTCTTCAATCGTAAATGCCAGCTGCGGGTACTCATCGGATATCGTATCAATGATATGTCGCTCCGTGAATATCTCAGAAAACTGGCAGAGTTTCCATGGCTTCTTATACTGTCTGAATCTGACAGCCGGAGTATCCGCTCCATCCTGTGGAAACATTCTCTCAACCATTGCTTTGCGCATACAGATAAGCCTATCAACCTCATTTTGTTGAAGGTCAATCAACAAATCAAGCTGAGAAAAATAATCTCCAATTTTTCCCTGCTCCACCCCAGACATTGGAATATACATATCTGAATCTTGGAGAGCATGCTTAGAAATAGATTTAACTTTTGTTCCTTGTATCAACGGGAGCAATGGCCTATGATATGCCTCTGAGTTCATATAATACCCAAGAAATTTTGAGGCATATTTATCCTTCGGTCTGCACGGAATTGTATGCAATCCGGCTAATACCCTCTCAGTTCCACAAGAAATGACTTCAACACATTTCCCAACCATATAATCTTCGGCTGTATCAGCAATAACAACATCACCGTCTATTAGGAATGAATTTCCATATTTCGCAACAGAATCTTCGTCAATTATATAAGGCAATGTCTCCTTAGATACATCGATATATTCTCCAAATTTGATGAGGACATCTCCATAATGGATATTTTTTATTTCACCACTCTCATAGTTCAAAGCCGACCTCGGCAGCGCATTATTCTGTAGATAGTCAAATACGGCATGGAACTTTTTGTGTTTCCACTCTTCCTTAAAACCCGGCATTCTGATTTCTGGGATATTATCCTTCTTCATCCTTCTCTTCCTCCCAAAATCAATTTAAATTCTTTCAGCCCTTCCATATCAGAACTGTCTGCAGTCAATTCACCCACCATACCACCAAGGGTCCTTCTGACAGAAACTTTTTCCTCTTGAATATCATGCATTGTCGTTGCATATTTTTGTGCAAGATATGAAATCTTTGATGTGACATCATAAATAACCGATGATGAAATATCGTCCAAATCTCTTACCAAAGATGCAATCCACTTCTGCTCTACAATTTGCAGAGCCTCATCTTCGGAGAGACCTTCGATAACCTTTTTTGTCTTGATATGAAGCGCTTCCTTCTTCTGCTTCACACTCCTCCTGGCCGCACTTTCTTCATCTGATAATCGCAAGGCAGATAACAGCTTCCTTTCATATGAATCCTCTAGAAACTCGTACTCCATCTTCAGTTGCTGTATTCGGTTTGTTAACGACGGCTTCTTGCAAGATCCATCCTTGTTCTTTTCGATCACATCCCAGTCCACATCTGTGCAGGTCTTGATAAATGCCAATTGCTCTTTTTTCGGCATGGTCATATACTTGTTTAGAGCATTAATCTCCTCACTCTCCACATCCTGCAATATTTCATCACAGGCTGCTTTCAGTTCCTTGGAAACAAACGCATCATTACTGTCATTTAAGAAACTGCCCTGTTTTTCATCCTCATCGAGAGAATCAATAATCTCCGTATACTCCCCGGCAATCTCTAACAAGCGTTCTTCCAGAACCCGTATTGCTTCAACCTCATTTGGCATGAGCATTTCTTGTACAAGTTCAAATGGTAAGATATGCCCCTTCCATCCATCCTGTACTTCCGTCACTTCATCATCGTCATCATTTTTGTTGTTTTTCTTGATGACCATATTCGGGTCTACCTGAGTAATTACAGGGAAGCCTTCTGTCTGAATCATCTCTATATCCGCAGAGATAATATCCCAATATTTCGCAAACACCTGATAGGCAACATATCGATCCGCCAACTTAACCCGATCAATCCTGCCAAAAATATCCTCAGTAATCTTTTCTTTCTCCTGTTCAGCTGAAACATCCAGTATGCCGTCGATTAAGTCTTCCTTAAGCGTCTCATAAAAGCCGTCGAATGCTTTTGTAAATGTAACTCTGTATGCTTCAACTGTCTCAAAAGAATCTATTGTACCCTTGATATCCTTTATCCTCGGCTGAAGATATCCCGTTGACACCTCTTTAAACAATGCATCTCTAAGTCCTAGAAACGCCTCCCAGTATTTCTCAAATGCATCGACCTCACTTACCGGAATGCCGCCAAACATCGTTGCGCGGATATCCCATTTCTCCGGATCATCCGTAGAATCAACATACCTGGTGATATTTAGGTTATACTCATTTTCCTGTACAGTTTCTTTTGAAACCAATACGGAATATTTATCAATCTCCGTTCTGTATTTTACGGTATCTACTATCTTCTTAATATCAGAAGCCCTAAGCTTGTTATTCTTCCCAGATTTTTCAAAACCCTTGGACGCATCAATGATAAGAATGTCCGAACTCGGTCTATTTTTCTTCAAGACCATAATGATTGTCGCAATATTGGTTCCAAAAAATATGTTCTCCGGTAATCCGATAATTGCATCAATACGGTTTTTCTCGATCAGGTTCTCGCGGATTTTTGCCTCTTCACCGCCACGAAAAAGCACGCCATGAGGAAGGACGATGGTCATGATACCGTCATCTTCAAGATGATAGAGATCATGGAGCAAGAATGCAAAATCAGCCTTGGCCTTTGGCGCAACGCCGAAATCCTTATACCTTGGATCGAACTCTTTGTCCTTCGGATCCCACTTCTGGGAATAAGGCGGATTGCTGACCACGGCATCCACCCTCACAAGCTTATAAGTAGTCTCTTTCTTGTTCTCTTCAAAGAAAGGCCAGTCGTCCTCCAGTGTATCTCCGTTTCTCACATTGATATTGGCAGGCTTGATTCCTCTCATGACCAAATTCATCCTGGTCAGATTAAATGTATTCTCTTTCAGTTCCTGCGCGTAATAATCAATCTTTCCATCACCGCTTATATATTTTGCAGCCGATCTGCCGATGTTTATTAATAGCGACCCAGAACCAGATGTAGGATCATATATTTTGATCTGCTTTCTATCTTTAAGGTGCTCTGCCACGATCTCAGACATCAGCACAGATACCTCATGCGGTGTATAGAACTCTCCCGCTTTCTTTCCAGCATTTGCGGCAAAATTGCTAATCAGATACTCATAGATAAAGCCAAGAACATCGTAATCCTGCTTGCCGTCCATCGGAATCTTCTTGATCAGCTTCAGGAGCTTCTTCACCGCCTTTGTCTGCGAGCCGGAGGTCTCTCCCAACTTCGACAAACCAGTCTGAAGAGTATTGAAGATTTTCTCAAATACCTTCTTGTAAACCTCATCGATATTTTGATCGAAGTCGGACAGTGCATCCCTGACATCCTTCACATCAAAATCATTTCCCTTTGCCAACCATGTTGAGAACAGATTGTTATAGGCAATAAAATACCCAAGTGTCTCCCGCACGTGTTTCGCATACTTGACGTCCTTTTCGTCAACCTTCTTGATTTCATCTTCACTGAGCTTTTCCTTTTGAAATAGATCCAGCTCACGCTCCGACAAATATTTGTAGAAGATGAAGCCAAGGATGAAATCCTTATACTCATTAGCCTCTATCTTTGACCGCATCTGATTAGCCGATTCCCAAATCGTTGATGCAAGTTGATGTTTATTCATTATGTTTTCCTCCTGCAGTGCCTATATTTTATAAGCATTATTTATCGGCAGCTCTCCCACTACGTGCCCATTCCTCAA
>OGLO01000292.1_pt1 | contig 14558 bp, 10 predicted proteins | sample 1572891 | NCBI WGS metagenome assembly OGLO01 (sample SAMEA2581999, study PRJEB24529) | metagenome | biome: Human gut stool | place: China | collected 2011
ATGGGGCAGGTATATGTGATGATCGCATTTTCCATCTTCCCGGTTATCATTGTATATCTGATCTTATCCAAACACATCGTACAGGGTGTTGCACTTGGAAGCGTAAAGGGTTAATAAACGGATTGCTGTACTACATAAAAATGAGACTGCCATATGGGTGGTCTCATTTTTTAACTCTTATTTTTGATGAAAATCTTTGACAATGTCACTGGTAAATAAGCCGGTTGTGTGCTATACTATTATCTATGATTAGTAGAAATAAAGGATCGGATGTGTTGGGGTACATGGGTGCAGACAAGAACGGACAGGCTGGATCTTTGTAAAATACACATAGAAATGGAGAGGAATATGACAGAGACAGGATTATGGATTTTTCTGATTTGTTTACTTGTAGTAGTCATCATAGCGACTGTGGTTGCAGTAGTGTCAGCAGTATCAGGTGCTACGGCAGCGATCGTGGATGATGAGGAATCAGAGGAAGAGTAGGAATACAGCAGGTATAAGAGAAAAGCCTCTTGTCAGTTTTGTATAGGTGTATAGCTGACAGGGGCTTTTTTGTGCACAGGATTCTGCCTTAATCAGCAATCTAAAAAAATATAAACTGGTACGAAAGTCTTGCAATCCATTTTGAAACAGGTAAACTAAATATATTGTGGCAAAATATTTGCTGCCAGGTGTTTATTACAAATGTCTTGCGTATTCAGGTGGAGGGACAAAAGAGAGTGTTGTCAAAATTAAGTGTGAAGAAACCGTATACTGTGATCGTAGGCGTGATCTTAGTCATTGTGTTAGGAGCCGTATCCCTAACCAAAATGACCACAGATCTACTGCCGGATATGAGTCTGCCATATGCCTTAGTCATTACGACGGATATGGGGGCAAGCCCGGAGAAAGTGGAATCCGATGTGACAGCACCTGTCGAGGCATCCATGGCGACGACTTCGAGCATCAAAAATGTGAGTTCTGCCTCCTACGATAATTATTCGATGGTGATCTTAGAGTATGAGCAGAATGCCAATATGGATTCGGTCATTATCGAGATCCAGCAGAAATTAGACCAGTTAGAGGGCAGTTTTCCGGATGGTGCCGGGAAGCCGATGATCATGCAGATCGACCCGGATATGATGCCTGTAATGGTGGCATCTGCCGATGTGGAAGGCATGACGCAGTCAGAGATTTCGGATTATGTGGAAAATGAACTTTCGCCGGTGCTTGAGAGTATCGACGGTGTGGCATCTGTTTCTACAACCGGAACTGTGGAAGAGAACATTCATGTCACATTAGATCAGGATAAAATCGATGCACTGAATCAGAAGATCCAGAGTAAGATCGAGGAACAGTTTACTGAACCGCAGGAACAGCTCGATCAGGCTGCCGAGCAGGTGGAGAGTGGACGCAGGCAGATGGAAAGCGGAAAAGATCAGCTTGCAAACCAGCTTGGACAGGCAGAAAATGAAGTGATCAATGGTAAGTCGCAGGCGTTTGTGGCAGAATCAGATCTGAGTCAGAATTATACAGTATTGAAAGCGACCGATGAGCTGATAAAGCGGGCAATCCCGGAACTCCAGAGTATTTATGAACAGGGAATGGGATTAAAAGCAGACATTGAACAGGCACAAAAAGAAGCCCAGATGAACAGTGACGATGGAAGCAGACGTATAGAAGAACTTTTAGAGGAGGCGAAGATTTCCGGAGATCAGGAACAGATCAATCAGATCCTTGCGATGACCGGGGAAAATCAGGAGAGCATTGCGGAAGCAGGAAAACGTCTGGAATTATTACAGGAAGAACTGTTAGAACTGAATACATCCTTAAATCAGCAGTGGGCAGATCAGTTAGCAGCGTTAAATGTGAGTCTTAGTTCGATCGATGATATTCCGCAGGTGATTACGCAGCTGTCACAAAAACAGGTTGAGATCCAAACAGCAATGGCAGCTCTGCAGACTGCACAGGAACAGGTTACAGATGGAAAAACTACCTTAGATGATGCGTATGTAACGTTAAACCGGATGGAGATCGACGGGATCTTAGAGATGAGTGAAGCGTCTGCACAGCTTGCGGTCGGGGAAGCCCGGTTAGAGCAGGGACAGGAAAAATTAGAAGAGTCAAAACAGAGTGCACTTGAGTCTGCGGATCTGAATCAGATCCTGTCGGTGGAAACATTAGGCCAAATTCTGACAGCACAGAATTTTTCCATGCCGGCAGGTTATGTCAATGAAAATAAGAAACAGTATTTAGTGCGTGTCGGCGACGAGGTTTCATCCGTGGAAGAACTTGAAAATCTTGTGCTTGTGGATGTAGGACTGGATGGAATCGAGCCAATCCGCTTATCGGATGTTGCAGAAACAGAAGTGGTGGACGATACGGGAGATTCCTATTCCAAGGTAAACGGAAATCCTGCGATTATGCTTTCCATTGAGAAGCAGACCGGGTACTCTACCGGGGATGTAACAAAACGGATCAAAACCAGATTTGAATTACTGGAAAAAGAAAATGACAAACTTCACATGACGATTTTGATGAATCAGGGAGTTTACATTGATACCATTGTGGAGTCAGTCATGGAAAATATGATTGTAGGTGCAATTCTTGCCGTACTTATTCTGATTCTGTTTTTAAAGGATATCAAACCGACTCTGGTGATCGCATGCTCTATTCCACTCAGTGTGGTTTTTGCGATCGTTTTGATGTATTTTACCGGAATATCGTTAAATATCATTTCACTGTCCGGTTTGGCGCTCGGTGTCGGCATGCTCGTGGATAACTCGATCGTCGTGATCGAAAATATTTACCGTCTCAGGAATCAGGGATTTTCGATCCGGAAGGCAGCAGTCGAGGGAGCAGGACAGGTGGCAGGTGCGATCTTTGCATCCACACTCACGACGGTCTGCGTGTTTGCACCGATTATTTTTACGGAGGGTATCACAAGGCAGCTGTTTGTGGATATTGCACTCACGATCGCCTATACGTTAGCTGCAAGTCTGATTGTGGCGCTGACGTTTGTACCGATGATGGCATCCGGTGCGCTGAAGAATACCAGAGAAATCAAACATCCGTGGTTTGACCGCATTTTAGATGGATATGAAAAAGTTCTGCGTGTGGCACTGCGGTTTAAACCGATCGTACTGATCTGTGTGGTAGTTTTTCTGGTGGCAAGTGTGACGCTTTCCGTTTCCAAAGGATTTACCTTTATGGACATGAATATGGAGACAGAGCAGCTCACGGTCACGGTTTCAGCGAAAGAGGATGAAAAGCTGACATTTGAGGAACTGACGGAGCGCGCGGATGAGGTTGTGGATAAGATCTCTGGCATCTCCGGTGTGGATTCGATCGGAGCCATGGCAGGCGGCGGTGGAATCATGTCGATGGGCAGTACGGACAGTGTGACCATGTACGTGCTCATCGATGATTCCGGGGCGACTGGCAGTGAGATCACTGCCTCGATACAGGCGCTTACAGCGGATCTTGACTGCGACGTGAATACGGACAGCTCTGCGTCGGATATGAGTTCCTTTTTCGGAAGCGGTATTTCCGTGCGGGTCAGCGGAAAAGATTTAGATAAGCTGCAGAAACTCGCAGGGCAGATCGCAGAAGTCGTGGAAAAGACGGAGGGCACTGTAGATGTGGACGATGGTCTTGGAGATACGACACCGTCTTTCACGGTAAAAGTGGACAAAGAAAAAGCTGCAAAATATGGCATGACAACAGCGCAGGTGTATCAGCTTGTCTATAAACAGCTTGCATCGAATACGTCATCCACAACGATCTCGACGGATTTAAAAGACTATAAAGTATATGTGCAGAGTGGGGAACAGGCGGATGTCACGCCAGGGGATATCCGTAAGCTGACATTTCCTTATACAGACCGTATCAGCGGAGAGACAACAGATATTCCCCTGAAAGATATCGCAGAGTTTGAGGAAGGTGAGTCCTTAAATGTGATAAACAGAAGCTCGCAGACGCGCTATATCAGCGTGACAGCCGGTGTGGATGAAGATCACAATGTGACGCTGGTAAGTGACCAGATCCAGAAAGAATTAGATAAGATCAAGCTGCCGGATGGATATGAGATCTCCATGACCGGGGAGGATGAGACGATCCGGGATGCGATGAACCAATTGTATCTGATGCTGATCTTAGCGGTGGTATTTATTTATCTTATCATGGTTGCACAGTTCCAGTCATTTTTGTCGCCTTTTATTATTATGTTCACGATTCCGCTTGCATTTACGGGAGGTTTCTTTGCTCTGTTTGTGACAGACAATGAAGTCGGCGTGGTATCCATGATCGGATTTGTCATGTTAGCGGGTGTCATCGTCAATAACGGAATCGTGTTAGTCGATTATATCAATCAGCTGAGAAGAGAGGGCATGGATAAAAAGGAGGCGATTGTCACAGCCGGAAGAACGAGACTGCGCCCGATCTTAATGACGGCACTGACCACGATCCTTGCAATGTCCACGATGGCGATGGGACTTGGAAGCGGTTCAGAGATGATGCAGCCGATGGCGATCGTGACTGAGGGAGGTATGTTATATGGAACACTGCTGACACTGATCGTGGTGCCTTGTATCTATGATCTGTTTACGAGGAACAAGAGTATGGTGGAGGAAGAGATCTAAAAAAACAGTTGACAAACCCCGCGTCCCCTCGTATGATAAAAACAGCAAAAAACAAAGGTTGTGAGAAAGAGGAGTACACATAAACTCTTTGCAGAGAGGGAAGTTCACCGGCTGAAAGACATCCCAGAGAAAGATATGTGGAAGGTAGCTTTTGAACCGGAATGCTGAGAAAGCATAGCTGTATGACAGGATATAAGAACAGGCATTGCAGATATGCACAGGTATTCACGACTCATCCACGTTACAGGATGACCGGTCAGATATGGAACTGGCTGGACATGAGCACCAACAAAGGTGGTACCGCGATCATATTCGCCCTTTGTATTCCGTATGGAATACGAAGGGCTTTTTTTAATTCATAGGAAATTATGTCCTGTGAATCAAAACCGCCTATCTATCAGAACTAAAAAAGGAGAACAGATTATGTGTCAGAATTGCAGCAAAGAATTAGCAAAGACCTACGATCCAAAAAGCATTGAAGACCGTTTATACAAAAAATGGGAAGACAACGGCTATTTCCACGCCGAAGTTGACCGCAGCAAAAAGCCGTTTACCATCGTGATGCCGCCGCCAAACATCACAGGACAGCTTCACATGGGACATGCCCTCGACAACACCATGCAGGATATTTTAACACGTTATAAGAGAATGCAGGGTTACAACGCATTATGGCAGCCGGGTACAGACCACGCTTCCATCGCAACAGAAGTGAAAGTAATCGAGAACCTGAAAAAACAGGGCATCGACAAGCGTGATCTTGGAAGAGAAGGATTCTTAGAAAAATGCTGGGAGTGGCGTGACGAGTACGGCAGCCGCATCATCAACCAGTTAAAGAAAATGGGATCTTCCGCAGACTGGGAGAGAGAGCGTTTTACGATGGACAAGGGCTGCTCTGAGGCAGTACTTGAGGTATTTGTAAAATTATATGAAAAAGGGCTGATCTACAAAGGTTCCCGTATCGTCAACTGGTGTCCGGTATGTAAGACTTCCATCTCAGATGCCGAGGTAGAGCACGAAGAGCAGGACGGATTCTTCTGGCACATCAACTATCCGGTTGTCGGCGAAGAGGGAAGATTTGTTGAGATCGCAACGACAAGACCGGAGACATTGTTTGGTGATACCGCAGTTGCAGTGAACCCGGACGACGACCGCTACAAAGACATCGTCGGAAAGATGTTAAAACTTCCGATGACAGACCGCGAGATCCCGGTGATCGCAGACGCTTATGTTGACAAAGAGTTCGGAACCGGATGTGTAAAGATCACACCGGCACATGACCCGAATGACTTTGAGGTTGGAAAACGTCACAACTTAGAGGAGATCACCGTCATCAACGACGATGCAACAATGAACCATTATGCCGGAAAATATGAGGGCATGGACCGCTACGAGTGCAGAAAAGCACTGGTGGAGGATCTTGAAAAACAGGGACTGCTTGTAAAAGTAGAGCCGCATTCCCACAACGTAGGAACCCATGACCGCTGCGGCACAACCGTTGAGCCGATGGTAAAACAGCAGTGGTTTGTAAAGATGGACGAACTGATCAAACCGGCTGTGGAAGCAGTGAAAAACGGAGACATCCAGTTACTTCCAAAACGTATGGAGAAAACATACTTTAACTGGACTGACAATATCCGTGACTGGTGTATTTCCAGACAGCTCTGGTGGGGACACCGCATTCCGGCTTATTACTGCCCGGACTGCGGTGAGATGGTGGTAGCAAAGACTGCACCGGAGAAATGTCCGAAATGTGGATGTGACCACATGGAGCAGGATCCGGATACCTTAGATACCTGGTTCTCATCCGCACTCTGGCCGTTCTCCACATTAGGCTGGCCGGATAAGACAGAAGATCTGGATTACTTCTATCCGACCGATGTACTTGTAACCGGATACGATATCATTTTCTTCTGGGTCATCCGTATGATTTTCTCCGGCTATGAGCAGATGGGCAAAGCACCGTTCCATACCGTATTGTTCCACGGACTGGTTCGTGATTCCCAGGGACGCAAGATGAGTAAATCTTTAGGAAACGGTATTGATCCGCTCGAAGTAATCGATAAATACGGCGCAGATGCACTCCGCCTGACACTGATCACCGGAAATGCACCGGGAAATGATATGCGTTTCTACTGGGAGCGTGTTGAGGCATCCAGAAACTTTGCCAACAAAGTATGGAATGCATCCCGTTTCATCATGATGAACCTTGAGGGAAGCGAGATCAAGGAGCCGTCACTGGATGAGTTAAAACCGGCAGATAAGTGGATCTTATCCAAGGTAAACACACTTGCAAAAGACGTGACAGAAAATATGGATAAGTACGAGATGGGAATCGCCGTACAGAAAGTTTATGATTTCATCTGGGATGAATTCTGTGACTGGTACATTGAGATCACTAAGACTCGTACTTATAATAAAGAAAATGATCCGGCATCTGCAAACGCAGCATTCTGGACATTAAAGACCGTACTGACAGAGGCATTAAAACTGCTTCATCCGTTCATGCCGTTTATCACAGAAGAGATTTTCTGCACACTGCATCCGGAAGAAGACACGATCATGCTTGCAAAATGGCCGGAGTACCGTGCTGACTGGAATTTCCCGGCAGAGGAAGAAATGTTAGAGCACTGCAAGGATCTGGTAAAAGGTGTCCGTAATGTGCGCACAGAGATGGATGTTCCGCCATCAAGAAAAGCGAAAATCTTTATTGTTGCTGAAGATGCCGCTTTGCGTGATTCCTTTGAACTGACCAAAGAGGCTTATGCAAACCTTGCCGGAGCAAGTGAGGTCATGGTGCAGCAGGATAAGACAGGCATCGGGGAGGATGCAGTATCTGTTGTGATCCCTGGCGCTACACTGTATCTGCCATTAGAAGATCTGGTTGATTTCGAGAAGGAAAAAGAGCGTCTGTTAAAAGAGCAGGCACGTTTAGAGAAAGAGCTTGCACGTTCTAAGGGAATGCTTTCGAATGAAAAATTCTTAAGCAAAGCACCGGAAGCAAAAGTGCAGGAAGAGAAGGACAAACTTGCCGGATACGAACAGATGATGGAGCAGGTCAAAGAACGTTTGGCACAGATGTCAAAATAATTGCAAGATAATGAGCGCAAGAACGGCGAATTGTATCATGTGCTGATTTTGCACATGATATAATAAGACTGCCGAGCGAAGCTCGTGTAGATCATGATCATGAAGCATTGCTTCATGATATAATAAGAAGGAGCTATGCACGATGGGTATCATCTTTACTGGTCAGCCGGTAAAGTGGTGCCTGCCTTGTATAGCTCTTTTTGGTAAAATAGCACCAAAAAGGATGCGTTGTGTTAAAGAATTTACTTGAAAAAGCATAAAAATACTAGTATTATATAAGATAAGGAATATTCTACGTTACTGTATATACATACATCAGAAAGAATTGGGGAGCACGCCTATGGTAACAGAAGAAAAACCAATCGTACGGATGACGGCAGATAGCATGGAAGCGTATGTTATGCTTATAACACCAGACGATGGGGGAGAATATACAATTGAATCATTGCAGAAAGCATTGGATGACAGAGGTGTCAAGTACGGAATAGATGAAGCAGCGTTGACGGAGCTGATTGATGAAAAAAAATATGGTGTGGAGACGTTAGTTGCGCAGGGAACAGAGCCGGTAGACGGAAAAGACGGTTATTATGATTACAATTTTAACTGCAACTTTGATAAAAAACCGTTGATGCGGCCGGATGGAACCGTGGATTACTGGTCTGTAAAGTCGATAGAGTCTGTGGTGCAGGATCAGGTGATCGCGGAGTACCATCCTTGTGTGGAGGGAATGGACGGCAAGACAGTCACTGGAAAGCCGATACCTGCAAAGCGGGGAAGAGAACAGCTTCCACTGAAAGGAAAAGGATTTGAACGCAAGGATGATAATACCTATGTTGCGCTGATGAGTGGTAAGATCGAGACACAGAATGACAGGGTTGTGATCCTTCCGGTACATGAATTGTCCGGCAATGCAGATCTTTCCAGTGGCAACATTGATTTTCATGGTGATGTTGTGATCCACGGAAGCGTGGAAAGCGGCGTTATAGTAAAAGCAAGCGGTACGATCACAGTGGATGGAATCGTCGAGGCATGTACTTTAGAGGCAGGGAAAGATATTATTTTAAGAAGTGGAATGCTCGGTGGAAATAAGGCATCAGTAAAGACAAAAGGCAGTATTACCGCAAAGTTTTTTGAATTTACCCGTATTGAATGTGCAGGCGATATCCGTGCAGATGTGCTGATGGATTGTCAGGTACAGTGCTTTGGAAAGATCATCATGAATGGAAAACGCGGAAGCATCATCGGTGGCCTTACACATGGAGTGTGTGGAATCGAGGTTACGACATTAGGAAATGATGCCGAGAAAAAGACCGTTATTATGGCTGGTGCAAGTCCGGAAGGATATGCAAAACTCAGACAGTTGGAAAAGACGATTCAGGAGTTGAGTCAGGGATTGGCACAGATTGAAGAGGGGCTGCGCAAGTTTGAAGAGCTGGAAAAAGCGCGTGGAGTCAGCTACAAAGACGATCCGAGGCGAGTGACATTGCTCCGTATCAAGATCCGTGATACTGCGACATTAGCACACAGCAAAGAAGAGGCAAAGCAGCTGCGCAATCTGATCGAGAGTGCGAGCGGTGCATGTGTTACCGTTTTGCGGGGGACTTATCCGGGAGCTGTGATCCAGATCGAGGATACCAAGCTGCTTGTACAGAATTATGTAAAAGCAGCTGAGTTTTACAAGCTGCAGGATAAGATCAAGACGAGAGAATGCTCATAAAACTGCTGTCGAATATGGCAGAAGTTTTACGAAAAACTTAATATAAATTTACTTGATTATTGTCACCACTATATTATAATATAGTGGTGATTCTTTTTGCCCTTAATTATGTGGTGGAGAGAAGAATCTTAAAATAGATGTTTGCCATAAACAAATGGCAGAAAAGGACAGGTCGATTATGATTAATTTTGAAGAAGAATTAAAGAATTTTAAACCGAGCTTAGAGGTAGAAGAGGCAGAACAGGCAATATATAATCATGAATTAACAGATATGACAGATGTTTTAAAAGAGATGATGCAGGAGTTAAAACATAATATGTAAGACATCTTTTGGAAAAGTCGAATGTAAATTCATGAAGTGAGGGAAAGAATGAAGTGCTATAATTGTGGAGCAAAGCTTGGAAGGGAAAATATCTGCCCTGAATGCGGCGTAAATGTAAAAATATATAAAAAAATTGTCATGGCATCCAATGAATATTACAATGATGCACTGGCAAAGGCGAGTGTCCGTGATCTTTCAGGAGCAATAGAAAGCTTGAAAACAAGCCTGAAATTCAATAAATTAAATATAGATGCAAGAAATCTGCTGGGACTCATCTACTTTGAGATGGGCGAAGTGGTGGAGGCATTGACAGAGTGGGTCATCAGTAAGAACTATCAGCCTGCTGAGAATGCCGCAAGCCGTTATCTGGATGAAATACAGAATAACAGATCAAGACTTGAGACAATCAATCAGACCATTAAAAAATACAATCAGGCGTTATTGTACTGCAGACAGGACAGCCGTGATCTTGCGATTATCCAGTTGAAAAAGGTACTGTCACTGAACCCGAAATTAGTCAGTGGACATCAGCTTTTAGCATTGCTCTATATTCAGGAGGGCAAATATGATCTTGCCAAGAAGTCTTTGCGCAACGCCGGAAAGATTGATGCAAATAACACGATCACACTTCGTTATTTAAAAGAAGTGAATGCAGGATTAAAGGAGAATACGCCGGGTAAGAAACAGAAGGAGGAACAGATTTCCTACCAGAGCGGCAATGAGACGATCATCCAGCCGAAGTATTTAAAGGACAATTCCGCAATGAGTACGATTCTTAATATGGTCATCGGTATTGCAATCGGTGCGGCAATTACCGGATTTCTGGTTGTACCGGGTGTGCGCCGTCAGGTGCAGAATGATGCCAAAGCGCAGGTGCTCGATGCGAATAACACTGTTTCGTCCAAGAATCAGGAGATCAGTACACTGCAGAAGCAGATTGATGATCTGACGAGCCAGATCACTGAGGTCAAGGACAGCGCAGAAGGTTCCGAGAATAAGATCAGCACATATGACCAGTTATTATCCGCATATGCATCCTATTCGGATGGAGATATTGAGGCAGCAGGCAATGCGCTTGGCAATGTCAATGAGGAATACTTAAGTGACAGCGCAAAGAGTGTTTATGAGACGATTAATGCGCAGGTCAATGCTGATTATCTGGAGTCCTTATATAATCAGGGATACAGCGATTATAACAGTCAGAAATTTGAGGAATCCATCACCAGCTTGCAAAAAGTTGTGGACATGGAGGAAACCTACAAAGATGGATATGCACTGTACTATTTAGCACAGGCTTACCGTAAGAATAATGATCTTGAAACGGCAAAGACTTACTATCAGAAGATCGTAGAACTGTATCCGGGTACAGAGCGCGCGGCGAATGCACAGAATTACATCAATATTGAAGAGTAAAAATCATTATAAAAATTAAATAGACGTCTTTTTTTATTCATAGGGTATTGAAAGCAAAAGGTGACTTTTAAACCAATTAAAAAAGTAACAGGAAAGGAGCATTTATGGAAGAAAAGTATCAGTTAAAAGAAGGATGTCTGACGATACAGATGCCAAAAGAGTTAGATCATCATGAGGCGGGCAGGCTTAAGATGGAGGCAGATTTTCTGATCGGGGCATATCATGTCAGACGGCTTGTGTTTGATTTTCGGGAAACAGAGTTTATGGACAGTTCCGGGATCGGTGTGATCATTGGAAGATGCAAGAGCATGGGGTTTTCCGGCGGCGAAGTGGCAGCAACCAATATGAATGAGCGCGTAAAAAAGATTTTTATGGTGTCAGGCCTGCAAAAGCTGATCCGGGTCGATACGGTATAAAAATAGACACATGTAATTGGCTTGGAAATGGGCCAGGCAGGGAATATCCGCCAGGAAAAGATGAAATCAGCGAATTTACGCGAACAGTTGAAATAGACCAGACAAGGGAATGTCCGGTAAGAGAAATGGGATATGTGGGATTTTGGAAGAAAATAAGAATAAAAAGAGGAAATGGAGAATCGATATGCAGGCAGATCAGATTAATGAAAACGAAATGAAACTGGAATTTGATGCGCGGTCCGTGAATGAAGGATTTGCCAGAATGGCGGTGGCTGCGTTTGTGGCGGAATTAAACCCGACACTGGATGAGATTTCTGACATTAAGACAGCAGTTTCAGAGGCAGTAACAAATGCGATCATCCACGGGTATGACAGTCCGGAGGAGAAGGTGGAGGTGTCCTGTAAACTGTGCGGAAACCATGCAGAGATCACAGTGAAAGATCATGGTCACGGGATTGCGGATGTACAAAAAGCCATGGAACCTTTTTTTACGACGAGACCGGAACTGGAGCGTTCCGGCATGGGATTTGCTTTTATGGAAGCATTTATGGATGAAGTCGAGGTACATTCAGCACCCGGAAAAGGAACAACTGTTACGATGAAAAAAAAGATCGGTGCAGGGATGGGCGTCTGATATGGAGGGTTTTAAGGAACTGATGCAGCAGGCACATGGAGGAGATAAAGGTGCAAGGGATACGCTGATTGCAGGAAATCTGGGACTGGTACATACTATCGCAAACCGGTTTGAACACCGGGGACATGAGAGGGAAGAATTGTTTCAGATTGGATGTATTGGATTGATGAAGGCGGTTGATAAATTTGATCTCTCGTTAAATCTTGCATTTTCCACTTATGCAGTTCCGGTGATCATGGGGGAAATCCGCAGATTTTTAAGAGATGACGGTATGGTAAAGGTAAGCCGGACATTAAAAGAAAACGCTTATAAGGCAGGGAGGGCAAAGGAAGAACTGTGGGGGGAACTTGGAAGAGAACCGGGATTGCTTGAGATCGCAGAGCGGACAGGGTTGAGCAGCGGTGAGATCATTATGGCAATGGAGTCGGCAAGAGATGTGGAATCCATCTATCAGCCGGTCTATGAGAAAGACGGGGACGAGTTACTGATGGTCGATCAGTTGTGTGAAAAGGAAGAAAACGGAAGGGATGAACCGGAAAAAGAGGCAGTATTAAACCGGATGGTGATCGAGCAGCTCATGGAACTGCTGGATGAGCGGGAACAGAATCTCATCCGGTGCCGTTATTTTGAAAACAGGACACAGAGTGAAACGGCAAAAGAACTTGGAATGACACAGGTGCAGGTCAGCAGGCTTGAAAAAAAGATCCTGTTGTGTCTCAGAAAAAATTTAGGATCGTGTGATTCGTGATGTATCCGGTTGATTTTCCCAGATAAACATGTTATTTTTTATAAAATGCACAGGATTGTGTGCAGCAAAGCTGTGTAAAGTGGAAAACGGCATGAAAAAATAAGAATTTTGTGAAAAATAAGACTTTTGTACAAAAGAGAGGATTGACATGAAATACGAAAATTACATATTTGATTTATATGGAACTCTGGTGGATATCCACACAGATGAAGAAAAAACGGAACTCTGGGAGAAACTGGCGCAGTTTTACGGCTATTATGGTGCGGTTTATACTGCAGAGGAACTGAAAAACGCGTATGCGTGCCTCACGGGGCAGAAAGAGGATGCATTGCGGCAGGAGATGGGACCTGATGCAGCCATGAAAAAAGACGATGCACATGAAGCACATCCAGAGATCGAGATCGAGGAGGTTTTTCTTGCATTGTTTCAGAAAAAAGGGGTACAGGCAGATATAGAACTTGCCATTCATGCTGGACAGTTTTTCCGGATCCTTTCCACAGAATATATCAGACTTTATGACGGGGCAAAGGAACTTCTTGCGGCATTGCGTGAAACAGGAAAAAAAGTATATCTGCTTTCGAATGCACAGCGTATTTTTACGGCGTATGAATTGAAACTTTTGGGACTGGAGCCTTATTTTGATGATATCTTTCTGTCATCCTCGTGCAAAGTGAAAAAGCCGGATACGCGTTTCTTTCATCTTTTGCTGGATAAACATCACATTTTGCCGGAAGAGAGTATTATGATCGGAAACGATGCGGTCAGTGATATCAAAGGAGCAAAAGAGGTCGGACTGCATACATTCTACATTCATTCAAATATTTCACCGGACACAGAGAAGAAACCGGACGCAGATCATGTGCTGATGCAGATGGATCTGGCAAAAGTGCGGCAGATCCTGATTTCTGATTAATGTGACAGAAAAAAATGCCGATACATTTATAAAGGAATCGATTTTCACGGATGCAATAAATGGGGAATGAGTTTATGAATTTATCGATCAATGCAAACGGTTTTTCAAATGTACAGAATACAGCGGCAGGGCACAAAGCAGAGCAGGCAAATAAACAGGGAAAAAGCGCATTTTTTGCGGGAAGTCCGGTACTGACAACAAAAAATCAGATCGAACAGCGAAAAAAGATGGCACAGAAAAGTGCCTTAAAACTGGTGAAAGATGCGTGGGATAACGACCAGGCTGTGGAAAAAACGGTCGCATCGCAAAGACAACGCTATGCGGAATTAGACGCACAGCGGACGGAGGCAAAGAAGGCACTTGCCGGTTATGAAGACCAGGAAAAAACATTGAAGGAACAGTGCAACGTAGCAGATGATTCCAAAGAACAGCAGGATTTAAACCTGTTGGAAAAGAGACAGGAATACAGGCGCGGTGTGGGTGAGGAACTGACTAGGGATGAGTGGAAAAAGTTAAATGAGATCGATAAGCAGCCACTCACAGAGTACCAGAAACGGGCACTTGAGATCCATACCCAGGCGGTAGAAGAAAAGGTTACGATCCGCGATACAACCAGTGGAATGCAGGCTGCCGTCGGCAATGTGAAGCGTATTATGATCGAAAAATTAAAGACGCATGGAATGGTT
>OGLO01000319.1_pt1 | contig 13488 bp, 10 predicted proteins | sample 1572891 | NCBI WGS metagenome assembly OGLO01 (sample SAMEA2581999, study PRJEB24529) | metagenome | biome: Human gut stool | place: China | collected 2011
ACAGTAACAATAGAGATAAGCACAGACGGAAAAGAATACACCAGCCCTGTTTCCGTTATTGCCAAAGCCGGAAGATGGGTTGGTGTAAAGAGCGGTGTATATGTATCACATGATAATTCTGCCAATAGTGCAAACAAAGGCTTTGTTACGGTAGATTATGTAAGATACAGCCGTTAAATATTCTTAATGTTTTTCTTAGCCCACAATTCAAGGGCTTTCGCATTATTGGAAATAAGGTCGAGGGATTCAAGTATCTGCTTGAATTCCTCCTGTTCTCCAATATCAACCTGTCCATCAGCAGAGATATTGATAATAGAAGCACGCAGGTTTTCAATATCATTCAAAGAACCAAGCATTTTTAATGATAATCTGTCAAATGAATTAATCTCGACTTCCTTCATTGTAAGCCTTCCAATCGGACATTCGCTTGAGCAGTAATTGTAGCAGAGTTCAGGAGCGTTGTAGCATTTTGACATAGATACAACCTCGTCTGCATAAGGTGTTACATTGCCAAGTTCAATTCTTGCAAGTCTTGTTCTGTCTATACCTACGACATCTGAAGCTGCTTCACGGCTTTCAAAGTCAGTATTTTTCTGTGCAGCAGAAAATCTTGCCTGATAATATTTGTTATCAGATGCTTTAGTTGCTTTCTTCATAGTTAATAATTCTCCCCTTGGTATATTTAATGAGTTAGTAAAATACATGATCTCCGATAACGGTTCCGCCCACATCGACAGAACTGTCATATACATGAAAATATAGTGCGTTAATATTGATATGACCATTAAGCACATCAATGGCTGCCTGGGTGCAGGCTGCATTTGCACCTCTTGCAAGTACTATTGCAAATCGTCCGCTGGCAACAGGTGAAAACTGGTAAGGTGCATATATTACGCCACTTATGCTGTTGGCAAAGCGAGGGTCAGCAACTCTGTTGATAACAACACTTCCTACAGCACATTTGCCCTCATATGACTGGTTGCCGGCTTCACATTCGATAATGGCTGCCAGCATGGCAACATCTTCAGCAGTGTGATTCTTAAGAACGTTGTTAAGAGCGTTCTGGTCAACCATAGCAGAACCGGAAGATGAATTACCGCCTGTGTTGCTGGAATTGCCAGAGTTATTGGCTTTGTCAGCCTCTTCCTGTGCTTTTCTTGCAGCTTCAAGAGCTTCCATTTCACGGCGCTGACGCTCTAACATTTCCTGTTCAATCTGTTTTTCGTATTCGAGTGCAAGTGCTTCTGCATCAGTAATGCTGTCACTTGTAGTGTCAAGCTCTGTCTGACACTGTGAGAGAAGCGCAGCAAAATTATCAGCTTCGCGGGAGGCATCATCTTTAAGAGTGACAAGTTCAGCCATTTCTTGTTCAAGCTTTGCCTGAGTTTCTTTAAGAGAAGCCAGAAGGTCACTTAATTCCTGCATCTTCTGGTGGTCATAATTAGAAATCTGCTGGATATATTCTGACTTGGATAAAAGGTCAGAAAGGCTTTCAGCTGACAGAAGCGTTGACAGAATAGTAGCATTATTATTCTCATACATGAACTGGATTCGGAGCTTCATGGCGGCATACTGCTGGTCAATCTCTGCCTGCATATCAGCAACCTGGATATTGGTAGCATCAATCTCTGACTGTTTAGCATTAACTGCATCCTCAATAGAAGAAAGCTTCTCTCCGGAAGCAGACAGCTTCTCGTTAAGCTCTCCGTAAGATGCATTGAGTTCGCTCTGTTTATTCCTTAATTCTTCAAGCTGTTTATTAACAGCATCGAGGTCATCCTGTGTATCAGCCATCAACTGGTCAGGATAAGCAAAAAATGGAACAGCAGATGTAGCTGCCATAATCAAAGCAAGACCGGCGACTGTTAAATTCCGTAATTTAAATCTGATAAAGTATTTCACATAGACTCCTGATAATCATTATATTTTTATAAATAAAAAACAATATTAGTATAAAATGTGCTGGAATAAATTGCAAGCCAAGCTTTCCATGGTGTATATTAATTGAGGAGTGCGGATTGGGAATTGGTCTGCATCCTTCGACTTGCGTACATGACGTTGCGGCATCTGACTATAGCATACGCTTTCAGGAATCCTGCGCTTAGTGTAACTAAATGCCGCTATCTACAGAGTTTATTACGGTGTGTCAAATCAAACGCGCTTCGCTTGAACGAGATTTGACGCACCGCCCTAATGTATATAGCGACATTAAGTTACACACAGCGCGGGATTATTCAAGCGTATGCTATAGTCAGACACCGCAACTGATATACACAACATTTAAGATGCAGACAAGTTCCCAATCCGAAGCCCGCAATAAAATAAAAGGAGTATCCGATGCTTGAATTAAATGATATAAAGAAAGACTATGTGTCCGGTTCGACTACTGTGAGTGCACTTAAGGGCATTAATCTTAGGTTCAGGGATTGCGAGTTCGTGTCGATTCTTGGACAGTCCGGCTGTGGTAAGACTACTATGCTTAACATTATAGGCGGACTTGATAAGTATACGAGTGGTGACCTTAAGATAAATGGAGTGTCAACTAAGAATTATAAGGACAGAGACTGGGATTTTTACAGAAATAATTCTATTGGTTTTGTGTTCCAGAGTTACAATCTGATTCCGCACCAGACTGTTTTATCTAATGTAGAGCTTGCACTTACGCTTTCAGGTGTATCTAAGGCTGAGAGAAAGAGAAGAGCTATAGAGGCACTTGAGAAGGTTGGACTTGGAGAGCAGATTCACAAGAAGCCTAATCAGATGTCAGGTGGACAGATGCAGAGGGTTGCCATTGCAAGAGCACTTGTAAATAATCCTGATATCCTGCTTGCTGATGAGCCCACAGGAGCACTTGATACAGAGACAAGTATCCAGATTATGGAGCTTTTAAAGGAGATATCAAAGGACAGACTTATAATTATGGTAACTCATAATCCGGAGCTTGCCAAGGATTATTCTACAAGAATAGTCAGATTATTAGATGGTGTGATAACTGATGACTCTGATCCATATACGTTAGAAGATATGGAAGCTGATATCAGGGCTAAAGAGGCTGCTAAGGTTAAGACATCAGAAAAGAAGATTAAAAAGTCAGGAAAGAAGCAGAAAACATCTATGTCATTCTTTACAGCACTTTCGCTTTCCTTTAATAACCTGATGACTAAGAAAACAAGAACGATTCTTACTGCATTTGCAGGAAGCATAGGAATTATCGGTATTGCAATGATTCTTTCTATCTCAAATGGTATCCAGTTATACATTGACAGGGTTCAGAGAGATACGCTTTCAAGCTATCCTATAACGCTTCAGGCAGAGTCGATTGATATAAGCAGCATGGTTACAAGCATGACAGGCAATTCGGATTCAGAAGAGCATGAGGATAAGTCTAAAATATATTCTAACGATATCATGGGTGACATGATTAATACCATGGTAAAGGAAGTTAAAAGCAATAACCTTTCAGAGTTTAAGAAATACATTGAAAACGGCGGCTCTGGCATTAAGTCATATGTAAGTGATATCCAGTATTCATATGATGTTCCTCTTAACATTTATATGAAGGATACTTCTAACGGTGTAGAGCAGTTAAACCCAAGTACAATGTTTGATTCGATATATGGCGAGGGTGCAACAAGCACATCTTCTGCAATGTCATCAGGCATGGGTATGGGGATGTTTTCTAACAGCAGTGTGTGGAACCAGCTTTTAGGAAACCAGCAGGTTCTTGATGAGCAGTATGATGTCCTCGCAGGACACTGGCCAGAGAATTACAACGAGGTTGTGCTTGTTACAGATAAGAATAACGAGGTTGATGATTATACACTTTACTCATTAGGACTTAAAGACCCTGAGGAAGTAAGAACACTCTTTAAGAAAATGATGGTTGGTGAATCATACGAAACAGAAAAGGATATAAGCTATACATTTGACGAGATACTTGATACAGAGTTTAAGCTTGTTATGCCTACGGACATGTATAAGTACAATGATGTGACCGGTACATGGGACGATTACAGCAAAGATGATAAGTATATGACAAATGTTGTAAATAACGGAACTGACATTAAAGTATGTGGAATAATCAGACCTAATGATGACGCAGTCAGCACTTCAATTTCAAGTGGAATCGGTTATACAGCAAAGCTTACTGAATATATTATCGAAGAAGTAAAAAACAGTGAGATTGCCAAGGCACAGCTTGCTGATACAAGCGTTGATGTATTTACAGGAGTTCCATTTGACAATGACAGGAATACAGAGATTACAATGGACGATGTAAATGCATATATGGCAACACTTTCACCAGAGGAAAGCGCCCAGATGCAGGCAATGACAAGTGGAATGAGCGATGACCAGATACTACAGCTTTTCTCAGCGTCACTAAAGGCTAGAACAACAGATGCAACATTAGACAGCAATAAGTCGAAGCTTGGAATTACAGACCTTGATACACCTTCACAGATAGATATATATGCAACTGATTTTGATTCTAAGGAGAAGGTTCAGAATATTATCAAGGATTACAATAAGCTGCAACAGGACGATGGCAAGGAAGAAAATGTTATTAACTACACAGATTATGTTGGAATAATGATGTCATCAGTAAGTACAATTATTAATGCAATTTCATATGTTTTAATAGCATTTGTTGCAATATCACTTATAGTTTCTTCGATAATGATAGGTATTATCACATACATTTCAGTACTTGAAAGAACTAAGGAAATTGGTGTATTAAGAAGTATTGGTGCTTCTAAGAAAGATGTTTCAAGAATATTCAATGCAGAGACACTTATTGAAGGTTTTGTCTCAGGCGCACTTGGCATTGTTGTAATCCTTGATAATATTCTGAACCTTGTAACTTTATTGCTGTGCATACCTGCAAATGCGTTGATTAAGCACCTTACAGACATTTCCAATGTTGCACAGCTTCCGGTTGCAGGTGGAGTAATACTTATAATAATAAGCATGTTCCTTACATTTATTGCCGGACTTATCCCGGCAAGGCTTGCAGCTAAAAAAGACCCTGTTGTGGCATTAAGAAGTGAATAATGTCTTTACTTTAAAACTTCACTGTGCTAAAATTTAAAAGTAATAAGCCAATGCTATTTTGGAAAACCGGGGTGGACAATTATGAACAATAAGTTAAAGACACAGGCTGTTGAGCAGCTTTTTCAGGCAATATTAAGCCTTAAGGATTTAGATGAAGCATACGATTTCTTTGAGGATGTATGTACAATTAACGAGATTTTATCCCTGTCACAGAGATTTGAGGTTGCCAAGATGTTAAGAGAACACAGGACATATCTTGATATTGCGGAGAAGACAGGTGCGTCTACTGCGACAATCAGCAGGGTAAACCGTTCGCTTAATTATGGTAATGACGGGTATGACAGAGTATTTGAAAGACTTGGCGTGCTTGAGAAAGAGTCAGAAGATAATAAGTAATATATGAAGCAATGTAAAAGGGAACTGTCAGTACTGGCAGTTCCCTTAATTTATACGGATTATTTCTTTTTGTCTGTTTTATCAGACTTCTCAGGCTGCTTTGGCGCATGCTTGGCAGAGTAATCATCAATCAGACTTTCAATCATGTTCTTCTTCATGTATACATCAAAGCTTAAAAGACATACAAGACTGAAGAACTGTAAGAATTCTCTGTCATCATCATCCTTTACATCGGTAAATGCATTGCTTGCCTGTTCAGACTTTGCAAATATATCTTTAGATAAGGGCCTTGCAAGAGAGGATTCCATTGAAAATATCTCTTTATATATATAATCCAGATCCGGCTTGGAACCTTCATCAAAGAATTTCTCAGTGAGAGGATTGAGCATTTTCTGTATATCACTTATTGAGAGAATGTTCTTAAAGTAATAGATAAATGTAAGGATATATATATGCTCCTTAGAGTACTTTTTCTTAACTGGTGATGGCAGCAGATTGTTCTTGGCATAGTTGTTAATCATTGTTTTGGTTAGTACTTTATCATCAGTGGTACGCTTTGTATCGTGAAGATGTTCATACATAAATGTTGTAACCTGATCCATGTACAGGTTGATGTTAGGCACATCTCCGGGTTTTATATAATTAAGAGCGGACATATCTTTAAGAATACCCATCCTAAGCTCTTTAATATCGTTGTTCATATGTTCCTCATTTCTTTAAAAATGCGTATTCATGAGAGAATACATTTATATTAATGCTTAAGCTATATTATATAGTTTTTAAAACCACATTTCAAGTAGGAATAATATAATGAACTTTAGCATAGTGTAATGTGCATATTATGATATTTTAATTTTTATTACAAGAATATAAAATATGTTTCATAGGAGCAAATATTCGTGACTTTTTACTCCTGATATATTATAATGAAAGAGGGTGATATGTGCCGGAAAGCGGCACAGGAATGGAGGATTATTATGGGTATTTTAACAAGATTCAAGGACATTATGAGCGCTAACATCAATGCACTTCTCGATAAGTGTGAAGATCCAGAGAAGATGATTGACCAGTACATGAGAAATCTTGAGAGCGACCTTGGAAAGGTTAAGGCAGAGACAGCTTCAGTTATGGCTGAGGAGACAAGATGTAAAAGAGAGCTTGATGAATGCACAGCAGATGTTGCCAAGTATCAGTCATATGCAGAAAAGGCTCTTAAGGCTGGCAATGAGGCAGATGCAAGAACATTCCTTGAGAAGAAGCAGCAGTTAGTTTCTAAGCAGGCTACATTACAGCAGACATATAATATTGCAGCAGACAATGCAGCTAAGATGCGTCAGATGCATGATAAGCTCTGCAAGGATATCCAGTCTCTTGAAGCGAGAAGAGATGCAGTTAAGGCTAAGGTTGCAGCAGCTAAGGCTCAGGAGAGAATCAACAAGGTTGGTTCAAGTGTTAACAGTGTTGGAACAAGCATGGATGCATTCGGTAAGATGGAGGCTAAGGCTAATAAGATGCTTGACGAGGCTAATGCAATGGCAGAGCTTAACCAGACACAGCTTGAGGCAGATGTTGACAGTCTTGCAGCTAAGTATGATGCAGAGCCGGCTAACACAGCAGTTGATGATGAATTAGCAGCACTTAAGGCTCAGATGGGCTTATAATTCAGAAGCATATTTATAACAAGATAAGCAATACATAGATAAGGAGAGGGAACATGGGATTATTCAAAGGGCAGTTTGCCAACGTAGTTGAATGGGAAGAGTACAGAGATGATATAATCTTCTGGAAATGGACCAACAGAGAAATCAAGAAAGGCAGTAAGCTGATTATCCGCGCCGGCCAGGATGCAATCTTTATGTACAATGGTAAGATTGAAGGTATTTTTAAGGACGAGGGAAGCTTTGATATTGAATCACAGATTATTCCATTCTTATCAACACTTAAAGGCTTTAAGTTTGGCTTCAACAGTGGAGTAAGAGCTGAAGTTTTATTCGTTAATACTAAGGAATTCACAGAGAAGTGGGGAACTAAGAATCCTATTCTTATTCCAACACAGGCACTTCCAGGTGGCATGCCAATAAGAGCTTTCGGTAACTTCTCGTTTTCAGTATCTGATTACATTACGCTTATAGACAAGGTAGCAGGTGTAAAGCAGATGTACACTGTTGCAGATGTTAAGGAAAGAATATCAGCAGTTCTTGACCAGCTTCTTATGAAGTGGATTTCTAAAGAAGGCAAGGATATGTTTAATCTTCAGGCTAATGCTTATGATATCTCAGCGGGTATTAAGACAGACCTTGATATGGAGATGAGCAAGTTAGGAATCACAATAACAAGCTTTACTATCTCAAGTTTCTCTTATCCGGAAGAAGTACAGAAGATGACTAATAAGGCAGCTTCTCAGGCAATGGTTGGAGATATGAACAGATATACACAGATGGCTATGGCTGATAGTATCGGCAATTCAAGAGGCGGTTCGAATATTGCCAGTGATATGATGCAGCTCCAGATGGGAATGCAGGTTGGACAGCAGATGATGAATAACATGAATACTGCAATGAATAATAATGCAAATGTGTCAGGTGGCACAGCACCTAAGTTCTGTCCTAACTGTGGAACACCAACTAATGGCGCTAAGTTCTGTTCTAACTGTGGAACAAAGCTTGCATAAGCTGACAATTAGTAATATGTGAATTTAATAAATAACAATCAGGGATGTTGTCATATTGGCTTGGCAACATCCCGTTGTTTTTGTATAATGTGGTAGTTGGCAGAAATAAGGTGGATATAGATTTCACATTTGCATGAAGGTGGATATATGAGATTAGAAGATTTGAATGACAGCCAGAAAAGGGCAGTTAAATATACAGATGGCGCGCTACTTATTATTGCTGGGGCAGGCTCTGGAAAGACGCGTGTGCTTACGAACAGAATTGCATATTTAATAGAAGAATGCGGAGTAGACCCATATAATATTATGGCAATTACATTTACTAATAAAGCTGCAAGAGAGATGAAAGAACGAGTTGAGACTACTGTGGCACAGGGTGCAGGGGCTGTATGGGTAAGTACATTCCACTCAACATGCGTGAGAATTTTAAGAAGATACATAGACAGAATTGGATACGATAATAACTTTACGATATATGATACGGACGATCAGAAGTCTGTAATCAAGGATATATGTAAGAAGATGAATATAGATACGAAGATGCTTAAAGAGCGTGCAATTATGAGTAAGATTTCATCTGCTAAAGATGAGTTAAAGACTCCTGATGAGTTCGAGCTTGAGGCAGGTAACGACTATAATCTTAGAAGAATCGCAGGTGTATACAGAGAATATCAGAAGACGCTTAAGCTTAACAATGCGCTTGATTTTGATGACCTGATATTCAAGACGGTTGAGCTGTTCCAGAGTGATGCAGAGGTACTTGAGCATTATCAGGACAGATTCAGATATATAATGGTCGACGAGTATCAGGATACTAATACATCACAGTTTAAGCTTGTTGCAATGCTTGCAGCAAAGTATGGCAATATATGTGTGGTTGGTGATGATGACCAGTCTATATATAAGTTCCGTGGAGCAAATATTTATAATATTCTTAACTTTGAAAATGTGTTCACAGGCGCTAAGGTTATAAAGCTTGAGCAGAATTACCGTTCGACGCAGACTATTCTTAATGCTGCAAATGCAGTGATAAGTAATAATATTGGAAGAAAGAGCAAGTCACTCTGGACTGATAACGGAGAGGGCGAGAAGGTCAATTATACTCTGTATGAGAACGGGTATGATGAGGCAGAAGGCGTTGCGAGTGGTATTGCAGAGTATGTAAGGGATGGCTGGAATTATAATGATGTTGCCATTCTTTACAGAACTAATGCACAGTCAAGAGCGCTCGAAGAAAAGCTGATGATTCACAACATTCCATATAAGATATATGGCGGACAGAATTTCTATCAGCGAAAGGAAATCAAAGATATTCTTGCTTATCTTAAAACTATTGATAATGGTCTTGATGGTCAGGCGGTTAAGCGAATTATAAATGTTCCGAAGAGGGGAATTGGTAATACAACGATTGACAGATTGCAGGAATATGCAGATTTTAATGATATTACTTTCTGGGAAGCACTTGTCAATGCAAAGGATATTGACACAATAAAGAATGCGGCACTTTCCAAGTTAGAGCCATTTGTTGACCTTATTGGAAGACTGCGTGCCAAGGAAGAATTCATGTCATTAAAGGAGCTTGCTGAGGCTGTAATTGAGGATACAGGATATATCGAGAGCCTTTCACAGAATGAAACAGTGGAAGAGGTTGAGGCAAGACGCGAGAATCTGGATGAATTCATTAATAAGGTAGTAAGCTATGAGGAGGGCTGTAAGGAAGCAGGCGAAGAGCCTACACTTTCAGGACTTCTTGAAGAAGTTGCCTTAATAGCAGATATTGATAATCTTGATGAGTCAGAGCCTCATGTAATGCTTATGACACTTCATAGCGCAAAGGGTCTGGAATTCCCAATTGTGTATATGACAGGAATGGAGGACGGACTTTTCCCAAGCTATATGACAATTGTGTCAGATGATTCAACTGAGATTGAGGAAGAGAGAAGACTGTGCTATGTTGGAATAACAAGAGCAGAGAAAATACTTAATCTTACAAGTGCCAAGTCGCGTATGGTGCGTGGTGAAACACAGATGAATAAGGTTTCAAGATTCATTAATGAAATTCCTAAAGAATATATGCACATAGAAAACAATTCCAGTGGGTATGCTAAAGGCAGGATTGCATATGGCGGGACATCAGATGAGCCAGATACAACAGGCATTAACATGCGTGCAACAGCCAGATCAATTCTTAGCAGCTACGGAAGCGGCACACCAGGCGGAAGGGCAGCAGGAACATATAGTTCAAGAAAGGTTAAGATAAATGGTGGTTCTAATCCGGGATTTGGAAAAGACCCTATGGAATTATTTGATCTTAAGAAACCAGAAAAGAGAAAGACTCCGGCAGATTCTGTAAGAAGTGCTTATGCAGGAATGCCTACACGAAGCGGCTTATCTTCAAGAAATGTAATAGGTGCTGCAAGAGGTGCAGATATAAGTGCAAAATCTTCAGGTGGACTTGGCTACAGTGTCGGTGATATGGTGAGCCATGTGAAATTCGGTGAAGGAAAGGTACTTGCTATAGAGGATTCAGCAAGAGACTATATGGTAACAGTTGAATTTGCAGAGTACGGACAGAAGAAAATGCTGGCAGGATTTGCCAGACTTAAAAAACTATAATGACAAATGTTTAACGCTATGCTATAATACATTTATTAAATCCGTGGTATGAAAGGAGATATTGTTATGAGTAAAGAAAAATTAGATGAGCTTATCGCAGCTACTAAATTAGGAGAACTTATTAGCAAGAAGGAAGATGAAGATAAGAAATGCTGCAAGAAGTGCAGCACAATTATCATAGCTGTTCTTGCTATCGTTGGTGCAGTTGCAGCAGTTGCTGGTATCGCTTATGCTGTATACAGATATTTTACACCAGATTATTTAGATGACTTCGATGATGAAGATTTCGAAGACGAAGATTTTGACGATGATTTCGAGGATGAAGACATCGAGAAGTAATGTAATAAGTGCGATATGATTGAAAGCCACAGCCGGCTTGATATGTCCATTAGGATATGTCAGCGGTTGTGGCTTTTTTATTGCATAATATTTAATTATTTCTTAATTGACATAGGGGTGTAATCAGTGTTATATTACTCAACCCTGTTATTAAGCAAAATTTAAGGGGAGGAAAGGAAATCGGGAATTTATGACATTTTATCAGGAGTTACAGTTAAGTTCGGCTGGTTCAAAACAGCTTATCAAGAACACACAGGATTCTAAAGAGAAAAGAAGACATATTCTTATATATAATTTTAAGGTGTATCTGGTTATGATATTCTGCGTCGCAGTAGTTACAGTATTCAGTAAGCTGCTGGGGAATAATAACAGTGTTGTCGGAGTTACAGTGCTTCTTGCGGTGCTGGTATTAAGACAGGCGGATTTTGGAATTAAGACATCACATGGATTGATTTCGATAATGGGAATATATGCGATATTGATAGCAGGACCGAGGGTTTCCAATATGGTACCGCCAGTTGCTGCATTTGTAATAAATGTTGTGTGTATTATGCTTCTTATGATAATGGGATGTCACAATGTAATTATGTATAATCATTCAACATTCGTTCTTGGGTATCTTTTGCTACAGGGATATGATGTCACAGGCCATGAATATATGATGAGAGTTGTGGGACTGCTTGCCGGGATGTTAGTATGCATGATTATTTTCTATAAGAATCAGAGGAACAGACCATATAGAAGAACATTTTGGGATTTGTTTAAGGAATTTAATATTAATTCAGCAAGGACAAGATGGTACATTAAGCTTACATTTATCGTATCAAGCGCTATGCTGATTGTTTCACTGATGGGACTGCCTAGGGCAATGTGGATTGGAATTGCGTGCATGTCAGTGTGTCTGCCGTTTTCTAAAGATGTTGATAAGAGAATTGGAAACAGGGCATTGTTTAATGTTGTTGGATGTGCGATTTTTGCAGTGATGTATATAGTTCTGCCAGAATCAATGTATCCGTATATAGGCATGATAGGTGGTATCGGAGTCGGATATTCCGCTGGTTATGCATGGCAGACAGCTTTTAATACATTTGGCGCATTATCAATTGCGGCGGGACTTTTTGGAATGCCTTATGCAGTTGCATTACGTATAGGACTGAATGCTGCCGGGGCTGCTTATACATGGCTGTGTGACAAGGTACTTGAAAGAATACATTCTGCAGTGCAGGCAAAGAATGCCAGCGTGGTGGAGTAAATGTGACTACTATACTTTAGCACATTTTTCTGATAAAATTATATAAGGTATGCCGTTATGTGAATAAGTGCTGCCAGAAACTATTAATATGTTAATAACAGGCACAATTCATGTGCGGAATGGAGTATAGATTGAAAAAAGGAAGCGTATACGAAGGCAAAGTTGAAAAGGTTGATTTCCCTAACAAGGCGACAGTGTGGGTGACAGATGAGGACGGACAGAAGGAAAAAGCAATCGTCAAGAACGCAATTCCTGGACAGACTGTCAGATTCTGCGTGAATAAGAAAAGAAAAGGACACTGCGAAGGCAGACTTATGGAAGTTGTTGAGAAGAGTCCACTTGAAACCAACCCGGCATGTCCACATTTTGGCAAATGCGGTGGCTGCACTTACCAGACAGTAGCTTACGAGGAACAGTTAAAGATTAAGAGCGCACAGGTGGAAAAGCTTCTTAGCGAAGTTGTTTCGGGTGAGCTTCCATTTGAGGGGATAATCGGAAGCCCGGTTACAGAAGAATACCGTAATAAGATGGAATTTTCATTTGGCGATGAGTACAAGGACGGTCCGCTTGCACTCGGACTTCACAAACGAAACAGCATGTACGATATCGTTCCTGTTACAGAATGTAAGATTATTGATGAGGATTACAGAAAGATTCTCACATGCGTTCAGGATTATGCAATAGAGAAGGAGCTTCCTTTCCAGCACAAGTTAAGCCACGAGGGGTATCTGCGTCATCTTCTTGTAAGAAAGTCTGTAAAGACAGGGCAGATTCTTGTTGATATCGTTACAACAACTCAGATTGAGCATGATTTCACAGAGCTTGTAAACCGCCTGACATCAATTGAATATAAGGGCACTCTTACAGGTGTTCTCCATACATTTAACGACAGCCTTGCAGATGCAGTAATTAACGAGAAAACTGAGCTTCTGTATGGTCAGGATTATATTGAGGAGGAACTTCTGGGCTTACGTTTCAAGATAACACCGTTCTCATTCTTCCAGACTAATTCTCTTGGAGCGGAAGTGCTTTACTCTAAGGCACGTGAGTATGTGCTTTCTGGCGGATTTGGAGATGTGGCTGGCAGTAAACCGGTTATATATGACCTGTATACAGGTACTGGTACGATTGCACAGATGTTATCTTCAGTTGCCAGCAAGGT
>OGLO01000333.1_pt1 | contig 13247 bp, 13 predicted proteins | sample 1572891 | NCBI WGS metagenome assembly OGLO01 (sample SAMEA2581999, study PRJEB24529) | metagenome | biome: Human gut stool | place: China | collected 2011
ATTATAAATACTAAAATTTTCATTTATTACTGTTGGAAGATTAAACTTTTTATTTACAATAGGTGTTATAAAGTTAACTGATGAGCTATCAAGTATAGAGCTATTTAGTTGAGAAATATCAAATACTAAGCTTGTAAATTCACTATATACACTTTCTTTAGCAATTAAGTAATGAAGTTCCTCACAATTTATAATAACTATATCACCACATTTACAAGTATAAAAATCAGAATTAATTTGTAAATTAAATTCACCTGTGTTTACTAGTATTATTTCGATTTCTTTATGCCAATGGGCAGATATTGAATATTCTTTATCCCCTAAATCAACATCATAAATGCCAAGAGGTAATAAAAAATTACCATGTTTTCTTTTCTCCTCAAGTTTATCATTTACCATAATAATCCCCTTAAAGTCAGTTTTGTGTTATTAATTATCAATATATTTATAGAATTTAATGCTTTTACTTTATTATAATAGCATTATAGATATATTACAATTAAATAAAAATTAGGGGGAAAAATATGTTAGAGAAAAAATGGTGGCATAGTTCAGTAGTTTATCAAATTTATCCAAGAAGTTTTTGTGATAGTAACAATGATGGTATAGGGGATTTAAAAGGAATAATATCTAAACTTGACTATTTAAAAGAACTAGGAATAGATGTAATATGGTTATCGCCAGTATATAAATCTCCAAATGATGACAATGGATATGATATAAGTGACTATAGAGATATAATGGATGAGTTTGGTACTATGGAAGATATGGACAATTTATTAAAAGAAGCTAATGATAGAGGAATAAAGATATTAATGGACTTAGTATTAAATCATACTTCAGATGAACATAAGTGGTTTATAGAAGCTAAGAACAATCCAAATAGTAAATACAGAGACTATTATGTATTTAGAAAGCCAGTAGATGGTAAAGAGCCAAATGAAATGAAATCAACATTTAGCGGAAGTGCATGGGAATTAGATAAAGATAGTAATGAATACTATTTACATTTATTTTCTAAAAAACAACCAGATTTAAATTGGGAAAACAAAGAAGTTAGAAATGAGCTATACGATATGATAAACTTCTGGATAGACAAAGGAGTAGGTGGATTTAGATTAGATGTTATAGATTTAGTAGGAAAAGAACCTGATAAGTTAATAACTGCTAATGGACCAAAGCTTCATGAATACATAAATGAAATGAATGTAAATACTTTTGGAAAAAAAGACTTACTAACAGTAGGAGAAACTTGGGGTGCTACTCCAGAAATAGCTAAATTATATAGCAACCCGATAAGAAATGAACTTAGTATGGTATTCCAATTTGAACACATATCTTTAGATGAAATACCAGGTAAAACTAAGTGGGATTTAGCTCCTCTTAATTTTATAAAATTAAAAGAAGTATTTAATAAGTGGCAAACTGAATTGGATAATGAAGGATGGAATAGTTTATTTTGGAATAATCATGACCTTCCAAGAATAGTTTCAAGATGGGGAAATGATAGCAAAGAATACAGAGAGTTAAGTGCTAAAATGTTAGCAACAGTATTACATATGCAAAAGGGAACTCCTTATATATATCAAGGTGAAGAAATAGGAATGACTAATGTAGTATTTGATAGTATTGATGAATACAATGATATAGAACTTTTAAACATGTACAAAGAGCGTATAAGTGAAGGTTATAAAGAAGAAGATATAATGAAATCTATATATGCTAAAGGAAGAGATAACGCAAGAACACCTATGCAATGGGACGATAGCTTAAATGGTGGATTTAGTAAAGTAAAACCATGGTTAAAAGTTAATCCAAATTATGTAGATATAAATGTTAAGAATAATTTAGAAGATGAAAACTCAATATTTAATCATTATAAGAAACTTATAAAAATAAGAAAGAATGAAGATGTAGTTGTATATGGTGATTTTAAATTGTTATATAAAGATCATAACTCAATATTTTCATATATAAGAGAATTAAATGATGAAAAAATATTAGTAGTAGCTAACTTCTATGACAAAAATGAAGAATTTGTATTAGATAAGTCTATAAAGTATGAAAGTTGTGAAATTTTATTAAGTAACTATAAGGATTCAAGCGAAAATATAGAGAAAATAAACTTAAGACCTTATGAAGCTATAATATATAAATTAAAATAGATATAATAAGGGGAATAAATATCATGACAGAAAAAGAAAAAATGATAATGGGCGAATTATACTTAGCTTTTGGTGAAGAATTAACTAATGAAAGACAGCATGCTAAGGAAGTTTTATATGAGTATAATATGCTTAAGCCAAATGAAATAGAAAAAAGAGATAACTTATTAAGAGGTTTATTTGGATCAGTTGGAGAAAAATTTTATATAGAGCCACCTTTTAGATGCGATTATGGATATAACATACACTGGGGTGAAAATTCTTATGCAAACTATAATTTAACAGTACTTGATTGTGCTAAGGTAGTTATAGGTGATGATGTATTAATAGGTCCTAATGTAAATATATTTACAGCAGCTCATCCTATATCACCATCTCAAAGAAAGTTAGGTCTTGAATTTGCTAAAGATATAGAAATAGGAGATGGTTCTTGGATAGGTGGGGCAACTACAATAAATCCTGGTGTTAAAATAGGTAAAAATGTTGTTATAGGTTCAGGCAGTGTTGTAACTAAGGATATACCTGATAATACTATTGCGGTTGGAAATCCATGTAGGGTTATAAAAACTATAGATAAAGAGTAAAATAAATCAAATTGATAAAAGTATAGAATATTATTTTAATATAGATAACTTAGTAGTAGTGGATATATAATTAGATAAAGTAAAAAAGATGGTTATTAATAACCATCTTTTTTAGTAAGTATTTAGTGATATGTATACCACTAAAGTTAATTAAATTATTATAGCCAACTTTTTAATAAGAAACTTGCAATATTTTCATAAGGAACAGTTTCAGATTTTAAAAGACCTTGAACAACAAGACCATCCACTACAGATACTAATAAAAATGAAAGTGCTTCAGCATCCTTATTATCTTTAACAGTCTTAGAAATTTCTTGTTTTAAAGTGTTTCTCCATTCAAAATATTTAACTTTAATTGACTCCTTCAGAGTATCATTTTCCGTTATAGCTTCACATAAAAGGTACATATGTATTCTTCCTCTACCTTCTATAGAAGATATTTTTTCCATTATTAGATTTACCATATTAACAGAAGAATCATCAGTTCCTATGCCATGAACACAATCTAGTACTGCCTTTGTTATAACTTCTAAATGCATGTCTGCAATAGCGCATATTAAATCATTTTTTGAAGAATAGTGATAATATAATGTACCTTTACTTATATTTGATGCTTTAGCTATATCAGCTAAAGAAGTATTCTTTACCCCTTGTTTTATTATCAAATCTGTAGCTGCTGATAAAATTGTTTCTTTCATATTATTTTGTTTCATACAAATACCATCCTAGAATTTCGCATTTTACTAAATAAATTATAAATATAGTAAATATTATTGTCAATTAATTATATATATTATAGTTAATGTAATAAAAAGGCTATTTTCACATTAAAAATCTACTAAAAGTAAATAAACTATACATATAATTAATACAATCAATTTAATTATTGACTTTAGCGTAAATTGAGTATACAATAAAAATAAATAACAGTCAACTGACCGACTGAAAAAAGATATGATTATATTAAATGGAGTGAGATATATGAAAAAGATTAGAATAGTAACAGATAGCTCTTGTGATTTAAATAAAGATATAGTTGAAAAATATAATATAGAAATAGTACCTCTTAATGTAGCTTTTGGAGATGATATATATACAGATGGGGAGATAGAAAAAGATGAATTTTACAAAATGATGGCTAATTCACCAGTTCTTCCAAAAACGTCTTGTCCTTCTCCAGAAAGATTTATGAGAAGCGAGGAAGGGAAAGAAGATGAGATATTAGTAATAACTTTAGCTTCAAAGTTATCAGGAACATATTCAACAGCAGTTCTTGCTAAAAATATGTTTGAGGAAGAATATCCAAATAAAAAAGTTACAGTTATAGATACTGAAACAGGTTCTATAGGTCAAGGACTTTTAATAGTTAAAGCAGCACAATTAGCAGAAGAAGGAAAAAGTTTAGATGAGATAGTAAATATTATAGAATCTATAAAGAAAGATGTAGTATTTTATGGTTCATTAGAAACTTTAGAAAATGCTATAAAAGGTGGAAGAATAAATGCTTTAGCTGGTAAGCTTATAAATGCTTTAAACTTTAAAGTTATAGTGAAAATAGGAAATGGTGAAGTTAAGCCTTGTGATAAGGCTAGAGGGGATAACAATTCAATGAAAAAAGTAGTTGAAAATGTATGTGATTCAATAAAAGAAGGAGAAGTTAAGTCATTAGCTATAGCACATGCAAATTGTTTAGATAAAGCTCTTAAAGTAAAAGAAATGATGCTTAAAAATCATGACTTTGAAAGTATTATGATATCCGATCTAGGAGCAGTTATGGGTACATATACATCAAAAGGAGCAGTATTAATAAGTGTATTATAAAAAAGGTTAGCATTTGCTAACCTTTTTTATAATACTATTAGTCTCACCATAGGTTTATAAACATAAACTTCATTTACTTTTATAAATATAATAATATTATGCTATGTATAATTATTTTTAAAAGTTTAATTTTTATAATAATATAAATAAGATTATTTAATATATTAAATAATAAATAATATACTTTATGAAATATACAATAAAAATATATATTAATAGAATGAATTTTAATAGAAATTATTAATTGTAATCTCACATTTAATATGATAATATCATATTATCTAGTAATAAAAAAGGAGGTAAAAAGTTAGTATGGAATCTGATTCGCATAGGCATTCAAATCAACCAATATTAATATTTTTACTAACAATTCAAAAGAAAATAGTTTCAATCCTATCAATAATACTTAGACCATTTTTAAAAATTATTACATTTATTAAATCTAATATATTAAAAAAAGAAAATGGTAAAGTATCTGAAGAGTATATAAAGTCTTTAATATGTAAATCCGAAGAAGAAGGAATAATACAGACTTATGAAAAAAATATGATAGAAAGTATTTTTAAATTTAATGATACAAAGTCAAAAGATATTATGACTTCTAGAAAAGATACTTTTTCAATAAACATAGATGATGATATTGAAGAAAATATAGATAAACTTTTAAACTCTAACTATTCAAGAATACCTGTATATAAAGATAATATCGATAATATAATAGGAATAGTTCATGTTAGAGATATACTTATACAGGCAAAAGATAGAGGGTTTGAAAATATTAACTTAGAAGAAATAATGCATAAACCATATTTTGTTCCAACAAGTGAAAAAACTAATGAATTATTTAAAATTTTACAGAACAACATTATCTACTTTTATTTCTACTTATTGATGAATATGGTGGATTTTGTGGTATAGTTACAATGGAAGATTTAGTAGAAGAAATTGTTGGTGATATTGAAGATGAGTATGACAAAGAAAATAATAATATTTTAAAAATTAATGAAAGAATATTTATAGTTGACTGTAGTATAGAGCTTGATGAATTTAATGAAGCCTTTAATTTAGAATTAGAAGAAGGTGAATATAATACTTTAAATGGTTATATAATAAACCAATTAGGAGAAATACCAAAATCTAATGAAAAAGTAGAAATAAAAGTAGATAATGTTAATATAGAAGTTATAAAGGTTAGTAATAAAAAAATTGAAAAAGTAAAAGTAAGTTATATTAATTAATTTAACAAAAAAGAGCATGCTAGCTAAATATAAGTAAGCGTGCTCTTTTATTTTAAAATAAAAACTATAAAAAATTTTATTATGCTTTATAATTTAATGCAAAAAATTTCAAAATAAGATGTATATTTTTAATTTAGATGGACTTTAGTCAAGATAAATCTGATACACTGTATTTAGGAAGAATTTTTTATTAAAGGGGGGGAACTTTGTGAAAAAATATATTGGAGAAATAGGATTATTTTTAACAGCAATTGTATGGGGGATGGGGTTTGTAGGAACAAAGCTTTCCTTAGATGGAGGATTAACACCACTTCAACTAATAACAATTAGATTTTTAATAGCATCTATTTTTATAAATTTAATATTTTATAAGCGAATAAAAGAAAATATAAGTAAAGAAGCTATTAAATGTGGAGCGATACTTGGAGCATTTTTATTCATAGCTTTTGTAGTTCAAACAATAGGACTTGTATATACTACTCCGTCTAAAAATGCATTTTTAACAGCTGTAAATGTAGTTATTGTTCCATTTATAGGATTCTTTATATATAGAAGAAAATTAGATAGAATAGGTGTAATAAGTAGTTTACTTACATTAATAGGCATTGGTATACTTTCTTTAGAGAAAGATTTATCTATTAATATAGGAGACTTTTTAACTATAATATGTGCTTTTGGATATGCACTACATATATTCTTTACAGGTGAGTTTACTAAAAAGCATGATCCAATAGTATTAACTGGAGTTCAATTTACAGTAACTTTTGTACTTTCTTTGATAGTTCAAATTTTACTTGGAGAAGGTAGTTTAAATGCAAATATTAAAGGATATATTGGAGCTTTATATCTTGGAGTATTTAGTACAACTTTAGCATTCTTAGTTCAAACAATATGCCAAAAAAGAGTGGATGGAATAAAAACAGCGATAATACTTTCTACAGAAGCAGTATTTGGAACTTTGTTTTCTATAATATTATTACATGAAGTTGTAACGGGTAGAATGATTATAGGAAGTATGATAATATTTACTTCTATTATAATGTCTGAAACAAAGTTATCTTTCTTAAAAGGGAAGAAGTTAAATTTAGAACCAGTTAATATAGAAGTTATAGAGGAATAGTTATAAATATGCAAATATAGAATATATAGTGCATTTTGAAATGATTTAGTAGATCTTTTAGATACTAATAAGATTATTTTAAGGTGCACTTTTATATATTAATATATTCTAAAATATGAAATTTGTGGGTAATAGATATAATTCTACAGAACGTTTAAATATAATAAAAATATATTTGAGTAAATTATAGAATTTAAACTGTAAAAGTATTTAATAATAATAGATTATAAAGGATAATAATTTTCGTTTACATAAACTTATATATTTGATACTATATAAATAGTTAGACATCTAATGATTAGAGGTCTAATTAATTTAAAATGGAGAGTATAATATGTTAAAAAAAAATATAAGAACAAATACACTACATGGTAGTTTAATAAGATTAAATAAAATTCATAGAAAAATGGCGAAAAGAGAATTTCAAAAAGTAGATTTAACAGAAGGAAAACCAAGATTACTAGACTTTATTATTAGCAATCCTGGTTGTAGCCAAAGGGAGATTGCTTCTTGTTGTAAAATAGAGCCAGCCACAGCTACGAGTATATTATCATCTATGGAAAAAGAAGAACTTATATATAGAGAAAGAAATACAAAGGATAAAAGAATATTAAATGTATTTTTAACTGAAAAAGGAATAGAAGCCCAAAAAAAAGTTGAAAAAGTATTTTTAGAATTAGATGAAATTTGCTTTGATGGATTTTCAGAAAAAGAAAGAATTGAGGCTATAAATACTTTAAATAGATTATATGAAAACTTAGCAAAAAAGAAAAAAGAATAATTTTAAATTAAATACGAGGAGGAGATTGACTTTGATAAAATTGCTAAAGTATTTAAAAGGATCAGCAATTATATGTGCAATACTTGCACCACTAACAATGTGTTTAGAAGTTGCAATGGACTTATTACAGCCAACATTATTATCTAAAATAATTGATACAGGTGTGGCAAATGGAGACTTAAACTATGTACTTTATATAGGTATACAAATGGTTATTGCAGCAGTAGTTGGTTTAATAGCAGGATCTGCATGTTCATATTTTGCTGCAGTTGCATCTATGAACTTAGGGCAAGAGGTAAGACAAGGACTATTTGATAAAATTCAAACATTATCTTTCGTTGAGTTAGATAAACTTAAAACTTCATCATTAATAACAAGACTTACAAATGATATAACACAAGTACAAATGATGATGAATATGGCACTTAGAATGATGGTAAGAGCACCTCTTACTGCAATTGGTGGGATAATTATGGCTTATATACTTAGTCCTAAATTATCTACTATATTTTTAATAGCTATACCAATAATTACAGTTTCAGTATTATTTATATTAAAAAAATCATTACCATTATTCACTAAGGTTCAACAAAACATAGATAATGTAAATACCGTAATGAGAGAAAGTATATTAGGAGTTAAGGTAATAAAGGCATTTGCAATAGAAAATACTCAAAAAAGTAGATTTATAGAAGCAAACGAAGAATTAACTAATACTAGTATCAAATCTCAGAATATGAACTTAATACTATGGCCTATGGCTACATTAATAATGAACTTAACTGTTGTTTGTGTATTATGGTTTGGTGGTAATATGGTAAATACAGGAGATTTAGAAATAGGTAAAATAGTAGCATTTATTAATTATTTACTTCAAATAATGGGTTCTGTAGTAATGGTTATAAATATAATGATAGGTTACTCAAGAGCTAAAGCATCAGCTACAAGAATAAATGAAGTATTTGAAACTGAAACTAGTATAAAAGACAAAGAAAATAATAAGACAATAGAAAATTTTGATATTGAATTTAAAAATGTATCATTTAGATACAATGAACATAGTGAAAATGTATTAGAAAATATATCTTTTACTGCTAAACAAGGAGAGACTATAGGAATTATAGGATCAACTGGTTGTGGAAAAAGTTCATTTGTAAATTTAATACCAAGACTATATGATGTAAGTTCAGGTGAAATTTTAATAGGTAAAACTAATATAAAAGATATATCTTTAACTCAACTTAGAGAAAATATAGGAATAGTACTTCAAGAAAATATATTATTTAGTGGAACTATTGAAAGTAATATAAGATTTGGTAATGAAAATGCATCTAAAGATATGATAGTTGATAGTGCAGTTAATGCTCAAGCTTATGAATTTATTAATAATAAAGAAGATAAATTTGGTAGTGAAGTAGAACAAAGAGCTAAAAACTTATCAGGAGGACAAAAACAGCGTCTTTCAATTGCTAGAACTTTAATAAGAAATCCAAAAATATTTATAATGGATGATTCATCAAGTGCATTAGATATGGCTACAGAAGCAAAACTTCAAAACTCTATAAAAGAAACTATGAAAGATTCTACTGTTATAGTAATTGCACAAAGAATATCAGGTGTTATGGATGCAGATAAGATAATAGTAATGGATGATGGAAAAATAGCCAATATAGGAACACATAAAGAATTATTAAAAACTAGTGAAATATATAGAAGTATAGCTGTATCACAATTAGGTGAGGAGGTGCTTGAGAGTGTCGGCTAAATCAGTACCACAACCAAGGATAGGAAAAGGACCAGGAATAAATTTTGAAAAGAGTAATGAAAAATTAAACAATCCTAAAGAAACTACTTTTAGAATATTAAAATATATAGGAAATAAAAGATTATCTCTTATGCTTATATTTGTATTTTGTGTAATAACAACATTAGTAAGTATAATGGGTACAAAATTAAATGGAGATATAGTAGATAAATATATATCAGTAGGAGATATAAGTGGTTTATTTAGAATATGTATAGTACTTGTATTTATGTATCTAGTAGCAACATTGTCTACATTTATACAAAATAGATTAATGGTAAGTATAGCTCAAAAAACTTCAGCAGAAATAAGAAAAGATTTATATGAAAAGATGCAACATTTACCATTAAAATATTTTGATACTCACTCAAGTGGGGATTTAATGAGTAGACTTACAAATGATATAGACAATATAAATATGACTATGTCACAAAGTATAACTCAATTAATATCAGGGGTTATAAATATAGTAGGTATGCTTATAGCAATGCTTATGTTAAATAAAACATTGACTATAATAGGTTTAATTACAACACCTATTACAATATTTGCAACTAAAGCTTTAATAAAATATACTCAACCATTTTTCGTTAAAAAGCAAAGTGGATTAGGAGAACTTAATGGATATATAGAAGAAATGGTATCAGGACAAAAAGCTGTTTTACTATTTTCTCAAGAAGAAAAAGTAAAGAAAGAATTTAGTGAGATAAATAAAAAGATAACTAAAAATTCAATACTAGCAGAAGCTATATCAGGATGTATGGGTCCTATAAATAACTTTATAAATAACTTAACATATTTAATATTAGCTATTTGTGGTGGAGTGTTCCTTTTAAAAGGTATGGATATAACTGTTGGGGTAATATTCTCAATAATATTATATATGAGAAACTTTAATCAACCTATAAACCAAATACTTAATATATCAAATAGTTTACAAGGTGCACTAGCAGGAGCAGAAAGAGTATTTGAGGTAATGGATGAAGAAGCAGAAGTAGATAAACAGGATGCTATAGACGTAGAAAAATTAGATGGCGAAGTTAAGTTAGAAAATGTTGATTTCTCTTATAATAAAAATAAGAAAGTCTTAAATAAAATAAGCTTAACTGCACACAAAGGTCAAACTATAGCAATAGTAGGTCCTACAGGTTCTGGTAAAACTACTATAATAAATTTACTAAACAAGTTTTATCATATAGATAGCGGAACTATAACTATAGATGGTGTAGATATAGATAATATAACTATGGAAAGCTTAAGAAAATCAGTTGCAGTAGTATTACAAGATACTTATCTATTCTCAGTAAGTATAAGAGAGAACTTAAGATATGGTAATTTAAATGCAACTGATGAAGAAATAATAAAGGCAGCAAAACTTGCAAATGCACATCATTTTATTATGCAACTTGAAGATGGTTATGATACTGTACTTAGCGATAATGGAAGCAACTTATCACAAGGTCAAAGACAGTTATTAGCTATAGCTAGAGCTATACTTTCTAAATCATCAATACTTATACTTGATGAGGCTACTTCATCTATAGATACTAGAACAGAGGTACACATACAAAATGCTATGGTTAATTTAATGGAGGGTAAAACTACATTTATAATTGCTCATAGATTAAGTACTATAAGAAATGCAGATGTTATTTTAGCAGTAAAAGATGGAGAGATAATTGAAAAAGGAACTCATGATGAGCTTTTAGAAGCTGAAGGTTTTTATGCAAATCTTTATAATAGCCAATTTAGAAGTGGACTTAGTATATAATAAAAAAGATGATTCTTTATCTAAAGAATCATCTTTTTTATTAATTAACTTGTTGTGTTAGTATAATTAGCACAACAGATTAAATAAGGATTATAAATGTAAAATTAACAAAAGAAGTAAAAATAAAGCGTTGATAAAAAAATGGAAAATATGCTAAAATATGTTTATAAATGTTTTTTATTTGATATTTATTGTTTAAGATATATTTTAAAGGGTATATATAAAATATATCTTAAGTAATGAAAATTACATTGATGATTATATATTAGGAGGGAAAATATTATGAAAAAATTCGTATGTGTAGTATGTGGATATATACATGAGGGAGAAACTGCTCCAGAATTATGTCCAGTATGTAAAGTAGGAGCTGACAAGTTCGAAGAAATGAAAGGTGAAATGAAGTGGGCTGACGAACACAGAATAGGTGTAGCTGCTGGTGTAGATGAAGAAATATTAGAAGGATTAAGAGCAAACTTCGTTGGAGAATGTACAGAAGTAGGAATGTACTTAGCAATGAGTAGACAAGCTGATAGAGAAGGATACCCAGAAGTTGCTGAAGCTTACAAGAGAATAGCATTTGAAGAAGCAGAACATGCTGCTAAATTTGCTGAATTATTAGGAGAAGTTGTTGTTGCAGATACTCAAGCTAACTTAAAAGCAAGAGTTGAAGCTGAATACGGAGCAACTGAAGGAAAATTAAAAATAGCTAAGAGAGCTAAAGAACTAGGATTAGATGCTATACATGATACAGTTCATGAAATGTGTAAAGATGAAGCTAGACACGGTAAAGCATTCTTAGGATTATTAGAAAGACATTTCACAAAGTAATATAGATTTAAAATACATTCTTTTATAAGGATGTTGACTATAAAGTAAAGTGTGTATTCTTCATTTAGATAATCAAATTAGATTATTCAAATGAAGGTACACACTTTTTGTGTTAAATAAAAGTAAAATTCCTATCAAGTAAGCACTCATAAAAGCATTTTAGCCTATTAAAGCTATATTAAAACAAAGAAATAAAAGATTAGTGATGCTTCAATATATATAATATTTTATTTAAATAATATGAAGTGAAACAAATGTCAAAAGTCGTATTTTTTTCATATTATATAACACCATTATATTTTTAATGGAAATTTTATATAAGAAGGAGAATTATATTTTGGCAAAGAAAGTTTTTATAGATCCAGGTCATGGAGGAAACGATAGTGGTGCAGTAGGTATAAATAATTTATTAGAAAAAGATATTACGTTATCTGTAGCAAAAAAGGTTTATGATTTTCTTAAAAAACAAGGTTTAGAAATAAAGTTAAGCAGAACTGATGATAAAACATTATCGTTGAAGGATAGAACATCTGCTGCAAATTCTTGGAAAGCTGATTGTTTTATATCTATACACTGTAATGCTTTTAATGGAAATGCAAGTGGAGTAGAAACCTACTCATACACTACAATTACAGATGATTTAGCAGCTAATATTCATGAAGAAGTATTGAAAACTAAATGTTATACTAAAAATAGAGGTACTAAGACAGCTAACTTTTATGTAATAAAATATACAAATATGAGAGCTTGTCTTATAGAACTAGCATTCATAGATAATATTGAAGACTCAAAAATATTACTTCAAAAACAAGATGAGTTAGCAGAGGCTATAGCAAAAGGAATATGTAAGTATCTAGGAGTAGAGTATAAATTTATAGAAGATAATGATAATACTGAAGATATACCTGTTATAGATGAAAATACTTTTTATAGAGTTGTATGTGGTTCATTTAATAATAGAGTTTATGCAGAAGAAAGATTAGAGCAGTTAAAAGAATTAGGTATAGAAGATTCTTTTATAGTCATATATAATAAAGAATAAAAATAGAATAAATATTAAGTAAATTAAGGGCTATTAAATATAGCCCTTCAGAGCGTAGACAAAGTCTACGCTCTTTTATTTTTGTCAATACTC
>OGLO01000335.1_pt1 | contig 13219 bp, 15 predicted proteins | sample 1572891 | NCBI WGS metagenome assembly OGLO01 (sample SAMEA2581999, study PRJEB24529) | metagenome | biome: Human gut stool | place: China | collected 2011
GACATATATCTGATGCATTCATCAATAAAGCATCGTCCCTTCTGGCATTCAGGGACATTCGCCTCCTTGCGGTCCAGCTAAATAATTACTGCTCCATCAATATTAGTATAGATATTGTCTTCATTGTTATTCTGATCCATCGCCGTAATCACTGTTCTGTTTCTTGTATTAACTATAAAAGACAGATCATCAACTATAACGAGCGATTCTTTGATTCCTTTCAAAATTGCTTTTTCGGTTCCTTCCTCAAGCCTTGTCATCTGTTCGTCTGATAACCGGATATCTCTCTGTTCAAGCCTTTCACCAGCATGTTTAGAGAACTTCAACCCTTTTGACGATTTAATATCGCTGTCGGAAATAACCTCTTCAATCGAACGCTTCTGATTATATATATCAGCAAATGTTTTGCCATTATACATTTTATCAACATTATCAGAATTCTTCTTTCCTATAATGTCCGTCATCTTTTCGATAGAAGCAATATTATTACCTATCATATTATTCATCATAACGGTCACTCCCCAGGTTTTGTATCCTCTGTCTTAGTATCTGTTGTAGAACCATTTCCTTTCCATTTGTCAAAATAGTCCTTATTACAGTATCAAGATCTGCAATATCATAAAGCTTTCCACCAATTCCAAGATAAACAGTTCCATTTATTGTTTCCCAATAATCAACAGTTCCGCCTATATAACCATTGATGTTCTGTGTTGTAGTCATTATAACCTGCTTACCCACAAGGTTAGATGCCATATCCTGTAATGTATTATCATTCATTTCTTTAGTAGCTTCAACCTGTGTAAATGTAGCAAGCTGTGCCATATAATCCGAATTATCTGTAGGTTCTAGCGGATCCTGGTTCTGCATCTCAGCTACCATAAGCTGTAAAAACTGTTCAACATCAAGCGTTGTCTTATTAGTAGTACTCTTATTCTTTCCTGTTGAACTTAAGTTGCTGTTAACATCGTCCTTTGTACTTAATGAACCATCATTCTTCACATAAGACCATGCACCTATCGTACTAGCCATATATTATCTCCTTTCTCATCTTATTCTATGCTGAATATTCAACACTGCTGTCGCCATTAACAATAGCATCTTTTGCCCTGATTTCTTCATCAGTCATATCAGATTCTTCCAGTTCTTCAAGACTGCTAAGATCAAGCTTTCTATGAGTCTTCTTTTCCTGACCAGCCTGTTCTGAATTATTACCTTCGAGATTCTGCTGTGATTCAAAGCCATGACTCTGTACAGTAATCTCTACAGATTCAACCTTCACACCCTGATTGTTAAAATGTTCTTTCAAAGCTGTCATCTGATTTTCAAGAGCAGCTTTTACCTGTTCATTCTGTGCTGTAAGCTGTGCTGTAATTACTCCCTGTCTTGCTGTGACAGCTATATGTACTTTTCCAAGATTCTCAGGATTAAGCATAATTTCAATACTTGAAAGCTGCTGTCCTGTTGTAACCTTAATCTGTTCTACAACCTGTCTTACAATATCAGCTTCATTAACATTAGAAACTTCATCAATAATCTCGCTGAAAGCATTCTGGATGTTCTGTGCCATATTCCCGGTAAAGTTTTCATTTTGCACAGATGCTTTATCAGACATATGAGTCTGCTGCTTATCATCCGCATTATTGTCATTATCAGCCTGCACTTTAGTCTTCTGTGCAATTACATTGCTTAACTCATACTGTGATGCTGCTTCCGGCCGTTCTTCTGGCTGTGCATCTTCTTTCACCACAGACTGTTTAACAGACTGTTTAACATCATCCTTCGCAGAAACAAGCATTTCTTTAATTGAATCAATGTCCATATTATACACATCTTCCAGATTATCTGTCACAGACTTTGCATATTCCAGTATATCATTGAGCATAGATACTGAATCTGCATCTGTCAAAAACTCAAGTGAATCAGTGTTTCCGCTAAGAGCAACTACAAGATCCGTAAGCTTCTGCATGTCAAGCAAATCCTCTGCTATAATTCCAAGCTGCTCCATAGCACTCTCTATATCTTCATCAGATACATTCATTGTTTTCTTAATCTTTTCTTTAATGTCCGACACTGCATTCTGCACATCCTGAGTCATTTTGTTACTGTTTTCTTTAACCGCATTATCTGTTTTTACATTTTTTACAGTTGAATTAGTGGTAACAATATCTGCATTCTTGTTAGACTTATTAGCACCCATGCTTACAAGTGAATCTGATGGAGCTGCTGAATATGTATTAGTCTGCTTTGATGAATTCCCAGTCACATCGTTTCTTACAGAACTATTCATTATCCTTGCAAAATCAACATTCCCGGAATTATCCTGACCAGACTGGCTTCCAACACTTCCTGCCACCTTAGTAACCGGCTGAACCATTCCTGTAACAGCTGAACTTACCATATTATCCTCCTCCTTTCTTCATATTAGAATCAGGATAGACCTAATCCATATTATATATCGGTAGTCTGTGCTACAGACTTAACCTTTAGCTGGATACATAATAACTGTAAGTTTTGCAGCATATACAGGATCCATCTCTGCAAGAATTGCTGCTCTCTGTTTAGACGTCATGCAAAGAAGTATATCAGAAACAAGGTCTGTATCTCCAGTCATCTCTTCAAGAATAGCTGCCGCATTTTTCGCATCCATCTTAGAATATGTTTCTGCCCAGTCCTTAACCTGCTGTGAGTACTGTAAATCCTTTACAACCTGTTCGTAAAGCTTTGCTGCATTTTCTGAATCAATACTTTCATACCACGATTTGTATTCACTTATATCTGGAGCATTATCTGTATATACAACATCTGTATCGAACTTATCTTTAAGTTCCTGATAATGCTGTGCATTCTCTTCAAACACTTTGAGTCTGGCAATCTCAGCCTGAAGCTCAGCAATTGTCTGGGCTGATGCATTCCCATTATTCTGTCAACTGCTTCAGAAAGGCTCTTGTACTTTCCCCCTGTTTCTTCCTGAATTTCTTCATCTGTAGCTGCTGGAAGAATCTTATTCACTACCGGAACATTTTTAAGATATGGCCGTAAACTACTTCCAATACCGCCGACATTCATCTTAATAAGAAGTGCAAATATAACAAGCCATATTACAATAATAAGCATTGCAACCAGTATGCTTACCAGCTTTCCACTCTTTCCTGATTCATCATCAAGTTCATCAATATTAACATCTTTTTTCTTAGCCATATCAATCTTTCTCCCAAAAACAATTACTCATCTTTGTTATTATATTTAAAGCTCACCGTTTCATCTATCTCTTTCATTTCCTGAGCATTAATATCAAGTTTAAACTGTTCAAATGCTTTCTCTTTCAGTTTTTCATGAATTTTCCTGTCCTGCACTGCCTCAGTCAGTTTCTTCATTGCATTATCAACATTGCGCTGTGCAATCCTTATTCTGACCGCCTGCTGTGTCATCTGGTTCTTGATAATATCAATTGCCTCATTACATCTGCGCATTTCCATAATATCAAGTCTTTCTGATGCAGAGCTTCTCGCAAGATTTTCATATGAATCAAGCCTTTTTCCGAGTCTTTTCATAGTTTCCTCTTCAATGAAAAGCCTGTTATTCATCTCAGCATATTCAGTTTTAGCCTGTGTTTCCAGGCGTTCTTTAATATCAAGAACATTCTGCATGCTGTATAAAAATTTTGCCATTCATGCCTCCACTATTTCTTTAACTGAAGTGAGCCATTTTCAAATGCTTCATAATCCGCAAATATATCTGACAGTTGTGTGACTTCATCTTCAAAATCAAACTTTTCATCCGTCTGCTGCATAAGGAACTTATTAACTGCATCAATCTTATATATAGCATAATCAATATTACGGTTAGAGCCGCTCTTATACGCACCAATATTAATAAGATCTTCTGCTTCATTATAAGTCGCCATTACATTTTTCATTCTGCCAGCCATCTGTTTATGCTTCTTGTCTACAATCTGACTCATACATCTTGATATGCTCTGTAAAACATCAATTGCAGGATAATGATTTTTCTGTCCTAACTTTCTTGACAACACAATATGTCCATCAAGAATACTTCGTGCAGTATCTGTTATAGGTTCATTAAAATCATCACCATCAACCAAAACAGTATACAGCCCTGTAATAGAACCTTTGTCCGACATCCCCGCCCTCTCAAGAAGCTTTGGCATTTCACTGTATACACTCGGTGGATAGCCTCTTGTCACTGGCGGTTCACCTGACGCAAGTCCAATCTCCCGCTGTGCCATAGAAAAACGTGTGAGTGAATCCATCATAAGAAGCACATCCTTGCCCTGATCCCTGAAATATTCTGCTATTGCTGTTGCAGTCTTCGCAGCCTTATTTCGTATGAGAGCAGGCTTATCCGATGTTGCAACAACAAGGACACTTCGTGCCATACCTTCCGGGCCTAAATCCCGCTCAACGAATTCTCTTACTTCCCTGCCTCGCTCTCCTATAAGAGCAATAACATTAATATCGGCTTTAGTATTTCTTGCAAACATACCAAGAAGTGTACTTTTTCCTACGCCACTTCCGGCAAATATGCCTATTCGCTGTCCCTTGCCAACAGTAAGTAATCCGTCTACAGCCTTTACGCCAAGAGGAAGCACCTTGCTTATTATCTCCCTGTCCATAGGATCTGGCGGTGCTGCCTCAACCGGATATTCATCTGTATATTCTAATTCAGAACCATCCGTAGGATTCCCAAGTCCATCAAGTGTATGTCCTAGTATGCCATCACCAACCTTTACCGACAAAGGTCGTTCCATATTCTCAACAACACTTCCCGGACCTATCCCATCCACAACATCATATGGCATAAGAAGCACATTTGAATCATTAAATCCAACTACCTCTGCATATAATTCCTGACTGTTATCCGCAGAATAAATTCTGCACAAATCATTAAGCTTGGCATCCGGTCCTACCGATTCAATAGTAAGACCAACAATCTTAGTCACTTTCCCAAGTTTCTTATAGAAGGATTTTTCTGTCAGCGATAAATATTTGTTTTTATTAATTGATGACATATCATCCTCCTTAACAATAAAATTAGTTCTGATCATACTTGTAACATCAGCCTGTGCAGCTTAAAAGTTTAATATTATTAATAAGCTTATTAAGTTCAATATCAAGGCTACAGTTAAATATACCTGTATTCGTCTCTATCATGCACTGATTCCGTTCAAGCGTAACATCTTCCACAATATCTATATTGACCTCTCTTGACATTGCACAATATATCTTGCCCTGATTATTAATAAGAAAACTATAATCATCAGGCGATACTTTTATAACAAAATCTCTGCTTGCATCTGCGTTATGCATGACATCGTTAATGAGATGCAGGATAATATCATGATTATCCTCCGTTACAACACCTGTGACTTTTCTGAATACATCTGTAATAACTTCCACAAGTTCAGGTTCTATAGAGTCCTTTAGCTCGTTATATTCATTTTCAAGTTCTGATTTTTTCTTATTGTACTCCGTCTCAAGCTCCTGCTGCTTCTTTTCAATTTCCGCATCTGCCTTAGAACAGCCTTCATAATAGCCATTCTGTTTGGCTTCTTCAAATGCAGTATCAGCATTTCTATTTGCTTCTGAAACAATCTGTTCAGCCTGAAGTCTGGCATCTTCTATAATTCTTGCTGCTTCAGCATTAGCATTTTCCAATGCAGCCGCAGACTGGTCAGAATCAGCTCCGCTATCCTGTATTAGTTCTTCCGAACTATCATCTGATATAAGTTCTTCAACAACGTCCGCATTGAGTCCGCTAACAAATCCATCTGTATCAACTGCTGCATGTTTAGACTCCATGATTGCCTCTAGCTTTTTCTTAATCAGATCATTATAATCAATTACTCTTTCGTCCTTATTCACCGTGTATACACGTTTTAACAGATTAGACAATTATCTCGTCACCTCCACCACGTGATATTACAATCTCTGCTGAATCTTCAAGCTTTCTGATAATATTAACAATCTTCTGCTGAGCATCTTCAACATCTTTCATACGTACAGGTCCCATATATTCCATATCTTCCTTAATCATAGAAGCAAGACGTGTTGAAAGGTTATTAAGAATAACATTCTGAACTTCCTCTGTAGCCCCCTTAAGTGCAAGAGCAAGATCATGATTATCAACATCCCTGAGTACTCTCTGAATAGCTCTGTTATCAAGAGAAAGAATATCTTCAAATACGAACATCTTCTTACGGATTTCATCAGCAAGCTCTGGCTCTTCAACCTCAAGAGTTTCCATAATATGCTTCTCTGTTCCTCTGTCAACAGAATTAAGAATTTCAACAATGGCATCAACACCACCAACAATTGTGTAATCCTGATTAACAAGTGAGGCAAGCTTCCTTTCAAGTACCTTCTCAACCTGCTTGATAACATCAGGCGATGTTCTGTCCATCATGGCAATTCTCTTGGCTACATCCGCCTGTTTTTCAGGTGGCAGTGCTGAAACAACACTCGAAGCCTGTGCTGCAGGAAGATATGAAAGAATCAGGGCTATAGTCTGAGGATGCTCATCCTGTATAAAGTTAAGAAGCTGTGTAGAATCTGTTTTTCTGATAAACTCAAATGGACGAACCTGCAGACTCGCTGTAAGCTTTCCAATAACATCTCTTGCCTTATCTTCTCCAAGTGCTTTTTCAAGAAGCTCTTTGGCATATGTGATACCACCCTCAGCAATATACTGCTGTGCAAGACATACCTCATAGAACTCATTAAGCACCTGTTCTTTTGTCTGAGGTGAGACACTGCTTGTGTTTGCAATCTCAAGTGTCAGCTGTTCTATTTCTTCTTCTTTCAAATGTTTAAAAATCTGTGCTGATTTCTCTGGTCCAAGTGCAATAAGCAATATAGCAGCCTTTTCTACACCATCCATTCCTCTTTCAGCATTAGCTGATGTCTTTGGCATATGTTTCCATCTCCAATCATATGTAATCAATTGACCTTTCAGGTCCTATCCATCATAATAATCACCAGTCATCATTAAGCCAGTTTCTAAGCAGTAATGCAACTGCTTCAGGATTCTCATCAACAAACTTCTCAATAGCTTTTCTCGTCTCCGACTTCTCCTGAAGATCAATATCATCAACAGAAGGCTGGTTTTCTTTAGTTGAAGCAAGCATTTCTTCTACAGAAAGTTCCGGTTCCTTCTCTTCTACTGTAAGTGGTCTTGCGCTTCTCAAAACTATAAACACAAGAATACCAAGTATAGCAACAGCCAGTCCAATCTGAATCCAGAATGAAGCACGGCTTAATACGCTAGTCTTCGGTGCATCATAGAAATAAGGTACATTATATGCTAAAACAGTAATGTTATTAGTTGAGATTCCTGTAGCACTTGAAAACATATTCATCCAGTCATTATCAACATTAACCTGAACAGGATTTGCGTTCTGAGCCTTGAATTCATCCCATGTCATATTATCAAGATATCCAAGATTCTTACAATCTTCTTCATTATAAATAACATTCTTTATAAGCGTTACAGCCATTGTAGAAGTACCATATACTATCTTTCCAGGATCACTATTAGTTGTAGTAACAAGCTGGTTAGGAAGATACTGATACTGTTTTACAGTATATGTTGATGAACTTGATGTACCATCTGTAAGATCGTAGGTTGTTCCTGTTTCTCCATTACTCGTAGTTCCTGGTGTTCCACCTGCACCATTTGTTCCATTCGATTCAAGTTCATAAGAAGTATCATACAGACCTTCTTCTCTGCCTTCCTGTGCTGTATACTCAGTAGCAATCTTATTCACAGTATCCCAGTCAAGATCAAGATTAATAGCAACTGTTGCATCATTAAACAGTGATGTTGAAAGTGCTGTATTCTTAACACTTGCTGCTACCGTTGATTCAATCTGTGACTTATACTTTAACTTGCTTGAATAAGCAATATTAGAAACTGAACCCGAATTATCAGCTCCATTAAACAATGTCTTTCCTGATGTATCAATAATTGTAATACCATTAGTATTGCTGCTTCCTACTGCTGTTGCAAGAAGAACTGCTATACTTTCCGCTGTGTCTTCTCCAACTGTCTTATTAGTATCAATCGTAACGGCTACAGTTGTATCTTTCTTTGTAGAATAGAATGAATTCGTATCATCTGACAAATGTACTGTAACAGATGCAGATTTGATTCCGTCTAAAGAAGTAATATCATTTTCAAACTTAGTTTCAAGATATTTGGCATACTTCTTATTCTTATCAGACTCTGTTGTTGTAAGACTGCTATTAAGAGCATCATCTAATGAATATCCCGAAGGTTTAATATCATTAGAAGCAATAAGCATCTTAGCATTAGTAAGATCCTGTTGCCATATTATCAATTTGATATGTATACCCATTATCTGTAAGCAGTGAAGTAACTGTATTCATCTCATTATAATCTTCACATCTTGTAAGTTCCTGATATGTTGGTCTTGATAACACAACTGCAATAACAACAACCGCCGCAATAAATACAGCTACAGCACTCACAATTATTATCTTCTGATTTCTGGACCAGCTTTTCCATATTTCAAGAAATCTGGCTGGAATCTGTTTTAATTTATCCATATAAAACCCCTAATTACATTGACATATTCATAATAGAGTTATAGGCCTCCAATGCCTTATCCCTTATTGCTACTGTATACTGCAGAGCAATATTAGCCTCCTGCTGATAAACTCCAAGCTCATGAGTATTAGTCATATTGCCAAGAGCATAATCTATCTCTGCCTGCTGTGCTTTCTGCACATATGAGTTGGTACTGTTCAACAGCCCTGCCACTGAGTCGTATATAGCATCAAATGTTGTATCTGAATCTTTGCTTTTAGATGTACTAAGTGATGCATTCTCTTTCATTGCCGATGTAACCTTATTGACATAATCACCGCCAAGGCTTCCTATTGCACTAGTAAGATCCATGTTAAATCTCCTCTTTTTGTTCAAATATAGTATTAATCATATGAATTAAACCAGTTATCCACATATGTTATGTAGCAGAACCTATTGAAAGTCCCTTGCTTGCCATAGATTTGCTGGCATTAAATGCTGATATATTAGCTTCATATGAACGTGATGCATCTATAAGATCTGTCATCTCCTGAACCACATTCACATTAGGATATGTAACATATCCATTCTCATCAGCATCCGGATGTGAAGGATCATATACCCTTTCCATATCTGTTGATGTATCCTCATATACAGATGTCACCTTAACGCCGCTTCCAACAACACCACCATTGGCAAGTCTTAATGCATCTGAAAATGTTGAATATGCTCCTGTACCATATGAACCATACGCAGACTTTCCAAGTGCTGTACCAGTCATTGTCTTTTCGGTAAACACAACCGCTTTTCTTACATAGGGAGTTCCATCACTCGTTCTTGTTGTGTCTGCATTAGCTATATTCTCTGATATAACATCCGTTCTTAACTGCTGGGCTGTCATTCCGGATGCGCTAATATTAAACGCCGTAAACATAGACATAGTCCTGTTCTCCTTCCATATATCAATCACATTATATATTATTTAAGCACTGCCTTAAATCTTGAAAACTCATTATTCATACTGTCAATAAGAGCATTATAGTTAATCTGTTCTGAAGCAAGTTCAACATTCTCTGTTGAAAGATCTACATTATTGCCATCAGTTCTATACGATAATGTGCTGTTATCAGTGTAAGTCCTTATAGCCAGATCATTATAATTAACATTATTAACTCTCTGTGTAAGAGATGCTGAATTCTTTCCTGAACGCTGGAGTGCATTGGCAAGATTCGAACTAAATTCAACATCCTGCCTTTTATAATTAGGTGTATCAACATTAGCTATATTGTTAGTAAGAACTTCCTCTCTTGTCCAGCTCGCATCTGCCGCTGACTTTAACAAATTAACATATCCAAAAGCGCCTGTACTCATATTTATTTCCTTTCTTATTCAATAAGCACAAAATATGCCTACTACGAAAACATAAAAACACTACATACATTATAAATTATAATATAAAAAAAACAAGATTTTTTTCATATTTTGCCACATTTCATTGGATTATCATGTATCAATATGTATACTTATACAAAAAGATGAATCCAATCAGACATTGAATCCATCCCATCATCTCAAGCTCAATCCTTTAAGCCCTATCAATTATACAATGTATACTCTCAATCTTCAAGTTTTTTCAATTCATCATATACAACTTCATTAAGAACTTTTATCTTTGTTCCTTTCATTCCAGAAGATTTTGTTGATATAACACCCGCACTGTCAAACTTTTTAAGTGCATTAACAATTACAGATCTTGTAATTCCTGTATCATCCGCTATTCGGCTTGCAACCAGAATGCCATCCATTCCATCCATATGTGCAAATACCGCTTTGACGGCCTGTAGTTCTGATGCCGATAATGTCTTTATTGCTGACTTAACAATCTTTTTCTTTCTCTCATCTTCTGCATTCTCATTATTAACAGAACTCATCATCTCTAATCCTACAACTGTTGCACCATACTCACATAGAATAATATCATCTATATCATAATCAGCAACACATTTATAGATAAATAATGTTCCAAGCCTTTCACCAGCTATGTCAACAGGAGCTATTAAAGCCTTAAACTTACGTTCACTTCCACCTGAAAAGCCCAATGTAAGCAGATTAACATTTTCTTTAGTTGATAACACTCCCAACAATCTTTCATTAAGCATATTATCAACAAATCCGCCTGTATCAGCTGTTATAAGCTCACCTATTTTGTCAATTCCGCTGTATGAAGCTGCTCCTAGTATCTTACCCTTCTGGCTTATAACCAGAATGTTCGACTCTAATATTCCACTAAGCACCTCACAGATATCATTAAATTCCACTCTGTGAGAATGATTATTGTGAAGCAGCTTATTAATTTTCCTCGTTTTGTCGAGAAGCTGAACACTCATTGTAAATCCCCCATCATTCTTTTAAAAAGCAATTCACATATATCAGCTACTGCTCTTTATCATTCTTTGATTCTACATATCCGCAGGTTTCATCAGCACATACAAGTTTACTGCCCTTCTCAATCATGTATCCGCCACACTTAGGACATTTCTTATCTGAAGGCTTCTGCCATGACACAAAATCGCACTCTGGATATCCTTCACAGCCATAAAACATTCTGCCCTTCTTAGTCTTCTTTAATATAACATCTTTTCCACATTTTGGACATGCAACACCTATTTTTTCAAGATAAGGCTTGGTATTATGACACTCGGGAAATCCCGGACAACCTAAGAACTTACCATGAGGACCATACTTAATAACCATATTTCTGCCGCATTTGTCACATATAACATCAGTAACCTCATCCTCTATCTTAACATGTTCAAGTTCTTTTTCTGCCTCATCAATCGCAACTTTAAGATCCGGATAGAAGTTTCTTATAATTTCCTTCCATTCCACGGTTCCCTCAGCAACACCATCAAGAAGAGACTCCATATTAGCTGTAAACTTAACATCAACAATAGTAGGAAAAGCTGTCATCATAATATTATTAACAGCATTGCCAAGCTCTGATATATAAAGATTTTTATTTTCTTTAATTACATAATGTCTTGCAATTATTGTTGATATTGTAGGAGCATAAGTACTTGGACGTCCTATTCCCTGTTCTTCGAGTGCTTTTACAAGTGATGCCTCTGTAAAATGTGCAGGTGGCTGTGTAAAATGCTGTGTACCATTCACATCATCAAGTGTAAGGACTGAATTCTCGTCAAGTCCTTTAGCAAGTGCATTAGTTTCTTCATTATCATCATCAGTCTTGTATACAGACATAAATCCATCAAAAACAATCTTTGATGCTGATACTGTAAATATATATTCACCAGCTCCTATTCTTACAGAAGTTGTCTCATACTGTGCAGGTGCCATCTGACTCGCAACAAATCTCTTCCATATAAGCTGATAAAGCCTGAACTGGTCTCTCTGCAATGATTCCTTAACTAATGCCGGTGACAAAGAAAGATCAGTTGGTCTGATTGCTTCATGTGCATCCTGAATCTTCTTATCATCCTTCTTGGCATTAGAACTTTGTGGAAGATACTTTTCCCCATAATTCTCACTGATATAATCTTTTGAAGCGACTTTTGCCTCATCTGCAACTCTTGTAGAATCTGTTCTTAAATATGTTATAAGACCTACTGTTCCTCTGCCCTTAATATCAACACCTTCATAAAGCTGCTGTGCTATGTTCATAGTTCTCTTTGTAGACATATTAAGTGTCTTGGCAGCTTCCTGCTGGAGTGTACTTGTAGTAAACGGAAGTGGAGATTTCTTAATCTTCTCACTTTTCTTAACACTTTCTATACTGAAACCAGAGTTTTTGACTTCATCAAGAATCTTCTGCATCTGTGCTGCATTCTTAATATCAATTTTTCCGTTTCTGTCCCCATAAAACTTTGCAACAAGTGGTTTCTTTTCTCCCTTTATATTAAGAGAAGCCTCCATAGTCCAGTATTCTTCTGGAATAAATGCATCAATCTCATTCTCTCTGTCACATATCATTCTTAATGCAACTGACTGTACTCTTCCGGCGCTAAGTCCTCTCTTAATCTTAGCCCATAAAAGTGGACTGATTCCATACCCAACCACTCTGTCAAGAACTCTTCTTGCCTGCTGTGCATCTACAAGATTCATATCAATCTTTCTTGCTTCCTTAAGCGATGCCTTAACAGCATTCTTGGTAATCTCATTAAATGTTATTCTGTATATATCCTTGTCTTCTAACTTAAGTGCCGCTGCCAGATGCCATGAAATCGCCTCTCCCTCGCGGTCGGGATCGGTTGCAAGATATACTTTATCTGCTTTCTTCGCTTCTTTTCTTAAAGCAGCAAGAATATCTCCTTTCCCTCTGATTGTTATATACTTAGGTTCATAATCATGTTCAACATCTACACCCATCTGGCTTTTAGGAAGATCTCTTACATGTCCCTGTGATGCCATTACCTTGTAGTTTGCCCCAAGGAATTTACTGATAGTCTTTACCTTGGCAGGTGACTCCACTATAACCAAATACTTATGCATTAATAGCCCTCCATATCAAATATGCTTCCTTATATAATAATTCTTAGAAACCTCTTCTATAAGTCCATCTAACTCTAATTCAAGCAGAATCCCCTCCGCCTCTACAAGATTCAATCCAGAATTATTAACTATCATCTCCAGACTT
>OGLO01000345.1_pt1 | contig 12998 bp, 10 predicted proteins | sample 1572891 | NCBI WGS metagenome assembly OGLO01 (sample SAMEA2581999, study PRJEB24529) | metagenome | biome: Human gut stool | place: China | collected 2011
TAATGCCGCCACTCCGTTACCATTATGTGCACCATCCACCATAAAAAACGGTTCCCGGCTTAGGATCTCCATCCGTCCTTCCCATCTTGTCTTTTTGATTCCTTCTCTGATATAGTATTCTGCCTTTTCATCTGAAATTCCTCTGTCTTTCAGAAAAATTTCTGCGGCAAGGATCGCAGCAGCCGCATTTTCATACTGGTGGACACCAAGCATTGCCATCTCAAGATTTTTGTATTTCTGATAGGAAAAATACTGTCTGCCATTTTCATAGCGGCATTCGGTCACGTCATGCATATCCGCAATCTTTATCTCAGTAACTGCTTCTTTTTCCGCTGTTTCCAGCAAAACATCCATTGCATCTTTTTCCTGGCTCTCTAATACCAGTTTTGTACCCTTTTTGATAATTCCCGCCTTCTCCGCCGCAATTTTATCTAATGTATCACCTAAAACCGCCATATGGTCATACCCGATTTTCGTGACCACCGTAACCTCCGGCACGCCGATTGCATTGGTTGAATCTAATCTTCCCCCAAGCCCGGTCTCTATCACGGCAGCCTGACACTGTCTGTCCCTGTAATAGAGCAGTGCCATTGCCAGACAATAATCAAACATCGTCGGTACTGTCCCAAAGTCCTCCTCAAGCAACATGTTTCCAAGTTTTGTCACTTCTTCACGGGATATCATCTGTCCGTCCACACAGATCCGCTCCCTGAAATCAACCAGGTGCGGTGAGGTAAACATTCCGGTACGAATCCCTGCTTCCTTTAAAATTGAGCACAAAAAAGCAGAGACGGAACCTTTTCCGTTCGTCCCCGCTATATGGATCACACTCATATTCTGCTGTGGTCTGCCTAACTTTTTCAGCATCAGCGCTGATACCTCTGCCCCCGGACGATTTCCAAACCGTCTCTGATGTTCGATCTGATCTAATACTTCCTCATATGTCAGTTCTTTCATATACTGTCCTTTCCCTGACGGATGCTGCAGTCCTCATACGCCGGCAGATCGGTAACTGACACTTATTCCGCCGTATTAAACTGCGATAATAACACCGCCGTCATTTGCATACATTGTGCTGACGCCCGCTGTATCCGTAACAATGATTTTTTTGAACTTTGCTATCTTTTCAATTTTTTCCTTTACTGCTTTTGCTCTCTCCGGACAATTACAGTGTGAAATTGCAAGCACCCTGTTCTCACTGTTTTTTGTCTTTGCAATCACATCCTGAATCATCTTATCCAGCGCTTTGTTCATGCCACGCGCCTGACCAAGCTGACAGATCGATCCTTCCTCTGTAGAACCCATTACCGGCTTGATATTTAATGTATTTGCAATAAATGCCTTAAGATTTGTCAGACGTCCGTTTTTTCGCAGAGTCTCTAATGTTTCAAGTACAAAAAAAGTATTCATGGAACTGATATATTTCTCTGTTGCCGCAACAACTTCCTCAAAACTCATACCGGCCTCTTCACACTCCTGCACTTTCATACCGATCAGTGTCTCACCGACGGAAGCGGAACGGGAATTAAATACATAAATCTTCTTCTCGCCCGGATGTTCCTCCTCAAATAAATTTTTTCCAAGTTCGGCACTGTTATAAGATCCGGAAAGCTTGCCGGATAAAGTTACCACATATACATGATCGGCATCCCCTTCATAGGACTTCATATATTCATCGGGAGACGGGCATGCAGACTTTGGTCCGGTAACACTTTCCTTTACCCTGCGAAGAAAATCCTTCTGGTCAAATGTCTCGTCATCGCGGATATAGCATCCATCTACCTCTAACTCTAACGATACATTCTGATAATGTCCATCCTTTTTTAAATCTTCCGGCAGTTCTCCACAACTGTCAATCACGATCTTGTACATATCTTATAACCTCCATAGTCCGACAATTTGTTATTCAAAAACTTTTTATATGTTATTTTTTTCCATTACATGTAGTATCAATTACTACATAACATTAGCACAAAAACTTTGTTTTGTATAGAGGTTTCTATTATATTTTATATATTTTTTATCTGATATCTTTTCTACAAAAATTTCAGGATCAGTACATTCTGATCTCTGTCCTCAATATACGATAATCCTGTAATTCCCTCACAATAATCGCGGATATGCTGTTCATCGATCAGATATGCTTTTGCCTGATCATATAAAGATGTATCCGAAAAACGAATCTCCTCCGTGACAGCTCCATTACGATAAGCAGCGCCATAAATCTGTCCGATCACTTCCGGCTCCCACTCGGTGATATATTTTCCTTCTCTTACATAATAATTATCTGCCGTTGCCGTACATTCCGGCAAAAGCAGTGTACCGTCCGCCTGATGCGTTTTGCTGATCTCAGCCGTAGTCACCCCGAAATAATTATAATTGATAAAAGTCCCCATACCGCTCGCACCATTGTTATAGGAAGAATTTCCCCATGTCGTATCCATAAAATAATATGCACCGTCAAGCTGGACAAGATTCCATGCGTGTGTGTCTCCCTCCGCAGTTCCTGTCACCACAACAGCCGGAATCCCCAGAAGTGTCAGCAGATACTGCGTGGCGTTGGCATATCCCTGACAGACTGTTTTCTTATTTAAAAAGACACTGATGATATTCTGATTTTGTTCCGTCCCCATTTGATATTCAACGTTTCCCGCCAGATATTCAAACACATATTTTGCCTTTTCATAATCTCCCCAGGATGGATCCACATTTTTTAATATGGAATCCACCACTGCGTCGATCCGCCTCTGATAGGAATCACGCTCTGTGCGCTCCATCGTATAACTTGGGGAAAAATCGATGCTGACAATCTTTTTTCCCATGGTATACTGTGTGTAGTTATAACCGGATACCCAGAAAATGCCCCCATGATCTGCTATCACAGAACGATATGACTTCTCTAAAACTTTTTCATCACAGGTACTTACTTTTACCTTTGAATCATGTGCCAGAATGATCCGGTACACTTCGTCATAGACAGTCTTCTGCTCCGCCGTCAGCGTTTCATAAGCATATCCATGCGGCACTTCGGTATCCGCTGTTTCATTTTCCGTGCTTATCTCTGTACTCTTTACCGTCTGTTCCTCTGCCGTACCGGAATATGTTTCTGCTTTCGCATTTTTCTGTTCTACACTGATCTGGTTTGTGATTTTTTCCGGAAACACACCTGTATCCTTAAGCACTCCGGAATATTGAACCACTCCGCCCGCTATCACTGCAAGAATTATAAACTTAAGCAGTGTATGCCTTTTTCTTCTTTTCAAAATTCCTCCTTAAAGTAAAAAATATGCCGTTACAAGCTCTGTCAGTGCCTCCTGATCTGCTGCCCCCATCAATTCTCTTGCTGAATGCATTGCCAGAAGCGGAATACCAATATCCACTGTTTTTACCGGCAGCAGCGCAGATGCGATAGAGCCAAGTGTTCCGCCGCCTGCCATATCGGAACGGTTTACAAATTTCTGATACGGGATCTTCTTCAGATCACAGATCTGCTGGATGATTGCAATCGCCTCACAGTCTGTTGCGTAGGACTGGGAACATGCCTCCTTGATACAGAAGCCGCTTCCGAGCACCGGTTTATTTGTGATGTCCATTTTGCCTGCCTGATTCGGATGCAGTCCATGTGCAACGTCTACCGATAACAGCATACTCTGATACAGCAGCTCCTGCGCACTCTCCTTCGCACCGCATTCCGCTAAAATGCGAAGCAGCATGTCGTGAAGTAAGATAGAACCTGCTCCCTGTTTGCTGCGGCTTCCGATCTCCTCATGGTCAAATAAGGCGATTAGATTGATACCGTCTTTTCTTTCCGCATCTAAAATACCGGACACTAAAGCTGCACAGGATGTCAGGTTATCCAGTCTCGGAGAGGATATAAAGTCATCTGCTACCCCAACATACTCCGGCTGCTCCTTGCAGTACACCGACAGTTCAAAGTCTAAAATATCCTCTTTTGCAACAGACAGTTCCTTTGCAAGAAAACTTAAGAAATAATCGGCATTCTTCTCTTCTTCTGCAAGCAGCCCTGCAACTGGGATCATATCGATCTGCTTATTTAACTCCACGCCCTTATTCACTTCGCGGTTCATATGGATCGCAAGATTCGGGATTGTCAGCAGATTCTTTTCGGATGCAAAATATTTCATTTCCGGTACAAACGGATCATTGCCCCTCACTGCCACACGTCCTGCCACACCAAGCGGTCTGTCTAACCAGGTATTTAAGATTGCACCTCCATATACCTCGATGTTGACCTGTGCATAGCGGTTTGTCACGACATCACAGGACGGCTTAATGCGCGGACACGGAAAATCCGTATGTGCCGCTGCAATGCGCACTGCAGGTTTTTCCTCTTTTTTCATCTCATCTTCCGGAATCGTAAATGCGAACAATGTGGTATCGTGGTGATCCACATAATAACGTCCACCCGCTTTTAGATTCCATTCTTTTTCATAAGCTATCTTTTCAAATCCGGCATCCTCTAAACGTTTTTCACACGATTTTACCACATGTGCCGGAGATACTCCCTCTTTTAATAAATCAAATAAAACTGTTTGTTCGTTCATTGTATTTCCTCTTTTCTGTCATACTGATTAAAACCACTCCTATTCTACTATAAAATCAGAAAGATTACATCCTTTATTTTGTTTCCGGGTGTTTTATGGTACAATGGGGATGTGATGTTGGAGTTTAAAGGTGGATCATGATACCTGCAGAAATTAAAATCCACCTTTAAACTCCAGCACCACACCATCAGCTTATGAAAGAGGTATACCGCATGTTAGCGCTCAATATCCCGGAACTTAAAAATTTTATGAATCAGCTTTTATGCTCTGATACATTCGATCATTTCTTATTAAAAGAAGCCACGATCCAGAAAGATGCTGTGTGGAATTTTGACGGAACGGTCACACCGGACTTTTATTCCAGTGAAGAATTAGAAGAACAGGGGTTATCCGGCCTTGCGTTTCTGCCCTACGGCAGAGTGCGCCAGCACTGCTTTGATCTGATCAAGGGAAAACGGACACCTTCTTATTTTAAGTTTGTTTTTCTGCTCTCACCGGACAATTTATCCCGCACGCTTGCCAGTATGCAGACGCCTTTTACACCACAGGATGTGACCGGCATGTTTTTGAATCTGAAGTTCCAGAATGGAAACCTTATGCTCACGACCGGTGTATCCTATCGTATCTTTTCCACCGATAAATCCTTAGAGCACGAATGGGACAGACTGGTTGAGATTTTTCTCAAAAACCACAATATTGTTATTGAGAAATTAGGTTAAAAAATATCCGTTTTTTTCCTTTACTTTTCAAAACCGTTATGATATGCTCTAACTAGCTGTAAATACAGCCAGTAATATTTTTTGGAGGTACTTTTCAATGAACAAAGGTACAGTAAAATGGTTTAACAACCAAAAAGGATACGGATTCATCTCTGACGAGCAGGGCAATGATGTATTCGTACACTACTCAGGTCTGAACATGGATGGTTTCAAATCCCTGGAAGAAGGCGCTACTGTAGAATTCGAAGTAGTAGAAGGCGCTAAAGGACCTCAGGCAACCAACGTTACAGTAGTAAAATAATTACTACCAGCACAATCAGTAGTTTCACATGTACCTTTTTCTTTTTAAATAGAACCAGTTTTTATTTGTTAGATTAAGATATTGTAAACAATGGATTTAAAAAAGAGTGTCGGCTTTCCGGCACTCTTTTTTATGTTGTATTGAAGCAGAGCATAAAAAGTCCACATAAACTGGTCTGCTCATTTTTCACTTAACTGGCATTTTAAAATAAACCAGTGTGCGTTTAAGATAGGCATAAACAAATGACTGTTAAAAATCGGTCATACGAAACAAATGAGGAGAAAAGAATATGAGCACAACATCTACAACAGCTGCAAAAGCAGAAAATTCAATCGGTCAGGTACAGTTTCTGACTATCACGGCACTTTTCATCGCACTGACCTATGTATTTACCGCATTCGTCAATGTCAGACTTCCGATCACCGCAAACGGCGGACTGATCCACCTTGGCAACGTTCCACTTTTCATCTGCGCGATTTTATTTGGCAAAAAAAGCGGTGCACTCGCCGGCGGCATTGGCATGGGACTTTTTGATCTGCTCTCCGGCTGGACTGCATGGGCACCTTTCACTTTTGTGATTGTAGCCATCATGGGTTATGTAGTCGGCGCAATTACAGAAAAGCATCACGGTCTTGGCTTTGACGCACTTGCAATCGTTGCTGCCTGCGTGATCAAAGTAGTCGGCTACTATATCGCAGAAGGAATTATTTATGGGAACTGGATCGCACCGTTTACTTCCATTCCTGGAAATCTGGTACAGATCGGTGTTGCAGCCGTTGTGGTTCTGATCGTTATCGAGCCGCTTCGCAAAGCAGCAAACAAAATCATTTTTAAATAATTTATTTTTCAGAAAAGAGGATTCGTGTGAAAAATGAGATTTTTCACACGCAAGATTTGTGCTTGCGCACAAACTTGAGATGCAAATGAAAACGTTGTTTTCATTGAAAAACGGATAAGAATGGAGATTATTATGTACAAGATCATGACTCCCGGACCGACACAGGTGCCGGAAACAGTAAGGCGTGCGCGCAGTTTTGCCTGCACAAATCCTGATCTGGATGAAGAATTTTATGATTTTTACAAAGAGACCTGCGAGCTGATCAGCAGCCTTCTTGGCACGAAAAATGAGACGCTGATCTTAGACGGGGAAGGAATTTTAGGACTGGAAGCTGCCTGCGCTTCCCTGACAGAGCCGGGCGATAAAGTACTTGTCATCGATAACGGTATCTACGGTAAAGGATTTGCCGACTTTGTCAGCATGTACGGCGGCATCCCGGAACTTTACCATGCCGATTACGAGAACACTTTGGATGTGGACGCACTCGCGGAATACTTAAAAGATCATCACGACTACGCTTACGCCACCGTTGTCCACTGTGACACACCGAGCGGGATGTTAAATGATATCAGCAGAATCTGTCCGCTGCTCAAACAGTATGGCATTTTAACGGTCGTTGACTCTGTTTCCGGTATGTTTGGCGAGAGAGTCTGTGTCGATGACTTTCAGATCGATCTTCTCTGCGGCGGTTCCCAGAAAGCAGTCTCTGCACCTCCTGGTCTTACTTTTGTTGTGGTGAGTGATGATGCAAAAGAAAAAATGAAAAACCGCAAAACCCCGATTGCATCTTTCTATGCAAATCTGATGGCTTTCGACGGTTACTATGAGAAGAAATGGTTTCCTTACACCATGCCGATCAGCGATATCTACGGTCTGCGCGCTGCATTTAACCTGATCGCCGGCGATAAAACCCTGTATGAGCGTCATGCAAGGATCGGTTCCGCCACCAGGGCAGCCGTCAAAGAAGCAGGATTAAAACTTCATCTGCAGAGCGGTTACTCAAACACCGTAACGGTTTTTGATATCCCGGAATGTACCGATGCAAAATCCATCTTAGATGAGATGCGCACAAAATATAACATTATGCTTGCCGGCTCCTTTGATGAATTGTCCGGAAAAGTGATCCGTATCGGACACATGGGCGAAAATGCAAGATTAGAACATATGGTTCCTGCTTTAGAAGCACTCTCCGCTACCCTGACCGATCTTGGGGTAACGCTTCAGGGAAATCTTGCGGATTTGTTTTTGAAACATTACAGGGAGTTTCAGGACTGATCTGTTTAAACCGGCTCACTCCATAGCACCTGGATTTCCTTTGCACCGGCAGTTTCTTTAAATCGACTTTCTCATCATCCGGGGTCTGAATCAAACCCCGGTAATATTGGATTGTGTATTATCTTTCTTCTCTTCCAGCCGCTCCCTGATCTGCTGCATCCTGCCGTCTAACTGTGAGATCAGCTCCGCACAGAAGCAGAGATCCTGTGAAATGACCTGTGCATTGTCTATATCTTTTTTGTATTTTAACTTGTGCTCCAAGCTCGCCCAGAAATCCATTGCAATGGTACGGAACTGCACTTCCACGCGCATCATCTTTTTCTCGTTGGTCAGAAAAATCGGCACTTCAAGAATCAAATGAAGGCTGCGGTAGCCATTCGGCTTCGGATGGCTGATGTAATCTTTTTTCTTGATGAGTTTGATGTCATCCTGCTTTTCCAGATAATCCGCTAATGTATAAATATCATCCGGAAAAGAGCAGATAACGCGGACACCTGCGATATCATTTAAATTTTTTTCAATGTTGTCCACCGAAAACGGGATCTCCTGACGCTTCATTTTCTTCATGATACTGTCCGGTTCCTTGATCCTGCATTTTATCGACTCGATCGGGTTTCTGCTGTTCTGGACCGACAGCTCTGTATTTAATACATCCAGCTTTGTCTTTACCTCTAACATCGCACATTCGTACTGCATCATCAGACAGCGAAACTTCTGTAACTCCTCAATGTCCCCAAAAACATGATCCAGTTCCTTGACTGTTTCAATATCCATGTACTCCATTTGACTTTCTCCTTAGAAACATTATTTTGTAACGGCTTCTCCTGACCGGTTACCTTCTAATTACTATTTTACCATACTTTTACCAAAAATTTATTTAAACTTCTGTGAAGATTTCATACAATAGAATGCACACTCTGCGAACATTCTATTGTCATGAATAATAGAAAGTGCGTTTTTTACATCAAAGGTGCAAACAACCGCAGAAGGCACTGGGTTCCACGCAAAACAGCGGATCGCCCGCTCTTATATTTTTCTGTCACTTCCGTACTCTCGGCAAAAATATGTTCAAAATCCTTCCGCATTTCCTTCACCGCATCACAGTTGTACAAAAAAGCCCCATTTTCAAAATGAAGATACAAACTGCGATAATCCATATTGATCGTGCCACAGGTTGCCGCTTCCCCGTCGCAGACACACTGTTTTGCATGAATAAATCCAGGTGTGTATTCATAAATACGCACCCCCTGTCGCACCAGTCCTGCATAATAAGAACGTGTCACTTTGTAGATCAGTTTTTTATCCGGGATTCCCGGTGTGACGATCCGCACATCCACCCCGCGTTTTGCTGCAAGTCCCAGTGCCCGGTTCATCTCATCTGTGATGATCAGATACGGGGTTGTGAAATAAATCTCCTTTTTTGCATGTGCAATGAGATTCATATAAACACTCTCTCCGACGTGCTCGTCATCTAACGGACTGTCCGCATACGGCTGGATAAAACCATCCTGTTTCGCCTGATAATCTGTCTCTGGCAGATACTTCTGATAATCCTGATCTGTTTTTTTCACGGCATTCCACATTTCAAGAAACATGACAGTAAGGCTTTTTACCGCATCCCCCTCTAAGCGGATACCGGTATCCTTCCAGTGTCCGTACGGGTGGGTAATGTTAAAATACTCATTTGCAAGGTTATATCCCCCTGTAAATCCCACCTTTCCATCGATGACCGTGATCTTTCTGTGATCCCGGTTATTCATAAATACGGACAATACCGGAATAATCGGATTGAATACACGGCATGCAATGTCATTTTCTTCCATGCGTTTACGGAAATCATGATTGATAAAACCGATACTTCCGACATCATCATAAAAAATACGTACCTCCACACCATGTGCAGCTCTGTCTTTCAAAACGTTTAAAATCCGCTCAAATGATTCCGCCTGCTCGATTGCATGGTACTCCATAAAAATAAAATGTTCTGCTTTTTTCAGTTCTGCAAGCTGTGCCTCCAGCCCCTGTGACGCATCCGCATAAAATGCTACATCCGTGTTATGATATACCGGATAATGCCCGTATTTCCAGATATAATCCGACTGATTTGCAATCGACAAATCTTTTTCCTGCAGTTCTTTTATGACCTCATCATCACCGTTTAAAAAAGGAAAAAGTTCCTCATCGATCAATTCATAACGTTTTTTCATGCTCCTCGTCAGATTCGAACGCCCGAATAACAGAAACACACACAATCCAAAAATCGGAAAAGCTGCAATCAGAAGCATCCATGGCACTTTAAATGCCATATTTCCATGCGTTCCGTATATTGCAAAGACAACTGAGACTGCGATCAGCGTGGAAAAAAGGGAAATTGCCGCTGAATAACGGTTCAGCCATAAGAAAAGGTTGATGATCCATATCACCTGAAGCAAGACACTGATTCCGACAAAGACAAGTCTTCCTATGCTGTTTTTTACTGATGTTTTCTGTTCTGTTCTCATAGTATTGAAAAATACCGCACAATTGCTCATGCGGTACTCTTTTCTCCATTTCCGATTTATTTTTTAATTACGTCCACCTATTTTATCTTTTACATTTGCGTTTACTTTTCCGAGGTAACCTACCAGCTCATCTGATACTGTCACAATCCGCTCTGTCGCCTGATTGCACTGGTCAACGATCTGCTGGAATTCTTCCATATTCTCGGTCGTTACTTTGGCGCTGTCAGCATTCTGCTCCGCAAACTCTGTCAGAGATGTGATTCCACTCTCGATCACAGTCTTATGATCATCTAACGCACTTACTTCTTCACTGATTCCATCTACCGCATCGCTTGTATTCTTGATTTCCTCATTCAGTGAACGGAAAATCTCTTCTGTATCATGAATCTTTTCATTCTGTTTTACAAACGCTTCTGATACCTTCTGCGTGATCTCTACACTGATATTTGAATTGTCAATCAATGTATTGACAATCTGGTTGATCTGCTCTGTTGATTCTCTTGACTGATCTGCTAACGTACGGATCTCTTCCGCAACAACTGCAAATCCTCTTCCATGTTCCCCTGCTCTTGCAGCCTCAATGATTGCATTCAATGCAAAAAGCATTGTCTGTTTCGAAATTCCGGCTATGATCTCTGTTGCCGTACGGATCTCCTGCGCTGACTGGTTGGTCAGATCTGTCTGCTGTCTTACATTTTCAATCGCAATGCCGCTCTCTTTGCTGATATTTACAAGTTCCTCCATGATTGCTTCTGCTGCTTTGTTGCTCTCTTTCATATGCTCTGCACTCTGTGCTAACATCGAAACATTTTCAGCAATTTCATCAATCGTTCTGCTGATAGCGTCGATCTTCTCTTTCATATCAACGGTATGATCTGCCTGGGATATTGTATTATCGGTAATGGTGGTAACTGCCTGCTCGGTCTGTTCCAGAGAAGTTGTCATACTCTTAAAGATATGTTTGAAATCCTCCGAAACCTCACCAAGCTCCTTCGTCGCCCTTTTAATGCCAAGTACAACCTGTGAAAATGAAGTAATCGACTCCTGAAATGTACGCACAAGCTGTCCGATCTCACCATCTTTCTCCGCAAGTTTATTTGCCTTCTCTGCAACACCACCGGAACCTCCTGCCTCTGTGCCTTCGCCCATAAGCTGTCTGAAAACATCCAAAAGTGTCCTGATTAATGCAAACACTAACCCGAAAATGATTACTGTTGCAGCACAGATCAGTATCATCGCAACCATTGTGCCGATCACTCCATTTTTCAACAGCTCAAGTACAACAATCTGCCATACTGCCATAATCAGGAAAAACACACCAAAAACGCTTAGCAGTTTTTTCCATGCCATCTTTTTATCATCGCCCATTTTTTTATCCTCCATCTGTTTTTATTACCTAAGACTGTCCCGCAGCAGGCGGCGCAGTCTGCATTGATTTCTGCATAACCTTATTCTCATACATTGCATGATCTGCTTCACGGAATACGGATGCAAAAGAATCTATGCAGTCCGGCTCATAAAATGCGATTCCCCGCGCAATCTGTATTTTCTGTTCATACTTTGTATTGTTTTTATTGAAAACCACAATGCCATCATCAAAATTTCTCAGCAACTCATCACATATTGCCTTTTCGGCCTGTTCGATGATGATCACAAATTCGTCTCCTCCGATGCGGTATACGATATGGTCTTTAAATCCCTTTTGTATCAGTCTGCTTGCATCCCTGATCAGCATGTCACCGAATTCATGTCCAAAATTGTCATTGATCTTTTTAAGGTTATTGATATCCATGACTACAACTGCATATTTGATCTTCTCATCAGCCGCACGTTTATCTAACTTATCCACATACTCTTTATATGCAGCTTTATTGGCAACGCCTGTCAGGGCATCCGTATACGCCTGCTCATTCACATAGTCAATGTAATGCCGCAGGTGATTTACCATCTGTTGCACGCTGTCTGCAAGTACACCAACCTCATCTTTGGATTCACAGTCGATATTGACCTCAAGATTACCACCGGCAACCTTCTGTGCAGCTTCCGTAAGTTCTTTGAGCGGACGCGTCATTTCCCTGGTAACATGGATTGTGATCAAAACCGATATAAAGATGATAGACAGCGTTGAAACCAAAAACAATCGGATAATACGGTTACTCGACGCATTGATCTCCTTTGCCGGTGCGGTGACAACAAAAAACATACCGTTTTCTAACTGTCTGGCGGTCATTTTCTTCTTTACGCCATCCAGATTATAACCGACAAGATTATCCTGTGTTCCTTTTTTGTACAGTAAATTTAAGACCTTTCTGATCTTTCCATGTGTATTTTCTTTATCAAGTCCTTCCGGATAATCACGGTGATAATAAATTACATAATCTGCTCCTGCAAGGAAAGCATAACCGCTCTCATAAATCTGTACAGAATCCACCTTTTCTTTCAGCAGTGCCATATCAATATCCATGCCCAGAACACCGATAAAGTCTTCATTCTTGTATATCGGCACCACATAAGAAATAATCCAGTCATTTTTATTCTTATTGTCATACGGCTCCATCCAGAACGCCTCTTCTTTTTCGAGTGCCTCATAATACCAGTCGACATGCTCCTTATCATCCTGTGCATATTTTGAAAAATCGACAAGGGAATCTTCAGTAACTTCGCCATTTTCATCCTTGTACCAGAAAAATCCTGTCTGGGGACCAGCAAGTTCCGGATTCACTCTCATATAGACTCCGCGTGATCCTTCTGTATTTTTCACAGTATGTAAGGCAACCTCCTGCACTTTCTTTACCAGCA
>OGLO01000347.1_pt1 | contig 12952 bp, 10 predicted proteins | sample 1572891 | NCBI WGS metagenome assembly OGLO01 (sample SAMEA2581999, study PRJEB24529) | metagenome | biome: Human gut stool | place: China | collected 2011
TTACTATTTTATAAAAAAGTGTATAATAATAATTAAATAAATTAATTATTAATTTTTAAATCAGTAATAAAAACAATTAAATATAATTTTTTATTAAAAAAACATTCCTTTGCAGGAGATTCACAAAGCATAGAACCTATAATTAACATAGAAAGAGGAGTTGTAAGATCTCCTAATAATTCTAAAGTATCATTAATAAATACAGGAAGCTTTATTCTAAATATAAACAATATAAATCCTATTAAAATAGATACTATAACTGGATTTACAAAGGATTTAATAGAAAAATCATAATTTTTATTTCCTCTACATAAAAGGTAAACACCTAAAGTCATAATAAGAAGATTAAAAGGTAAATTAAAAATAGAAGCATAAAATAGAGCATCACTTCCGAATATAGATTGAACAACTGGATACCCCATAAACCCAACATTAGAAAACATAACAGCATATTGATATACACCTATGTCTTTATCAGATTTGAATATAAATTTTAAAGAGTATGCAATAAGATAAGATATTAAGTAAGTTATAAAGGATAGTAAAATTATAATAATTATTTTATTTATAATACTAGGTTCAAAATTTATTTGCATAGAATTTATTACTAATGCTGGTAAAAATATTGAGAGAACAAGATTTGAAAGCTTAGAAGTAAAGCTTTTATCAATTAAATTTCTATATCTGATAAAATATCCAATCAATATTAATATAAATAAAATTAAAACTTGTGTAAAAGTTTTAATAAAGTTCATAGCAATTCCCCCTAGAAAGTTATATATTAAAATATTAATAAATGTAAAAAATGATACCAACATGAATATAAATATATAGTTATTACTAAAATATAGATACTAATATAAATATGTTATATAATTATATGTATAATTAAGTAAAAAAATGTAAAAATAGGGAGTGCAATATGAGTGATATAAAATCTTCTTTAGATAAAATAAAAAATATACCTAAAGATCCTATGATATATCATACAAAAGGAACTTTTTTTGAAAAAATAGGTAAAATAGATAACGCAATAAAAGAATACAAGACAGCAGCAGAATATGATTATGCTAAGTCTCAATATGCTTTAGCTAATATATATTATGATAAAAAGAAATATAGTGAAGCAGAAGAATGGTATTCTAGAGCATATAAAAATGGAATAATAGATGCGGCATTTGATATAGGTAATATGTACTTTAATGTAGAAGCATATGAACACTGTCTTTATTGGTATGAAAAGGCAGCAAAAGAAGGACATTTAAAAGCACAAAATAATATGGGAGTATCTTATTTCAAATTAAGAGAATATAAAAAAGCTGAAAAATGGTTAGTAGAAGCATCAGATTCGAACTTACCTATAGCATGTTTTAATTTAGGTGTACTATACACAGTGTTAAGAGATGAGGAAAGTGCATGCAGATACTATAAAAAAGGATCTACAATGTTAGAGGAAAATTGTAAGTACAACTTAGCAATTATAAATCAAAATAATAAAAATGAAAAAGATGCAATATCTCTTTATAAATATCTACACAAAATTGGCAATGATAAAGGATGTTTTAATATAGGTCTTATAATGGAGAAAAATAATAACCTAGAAGAAGCAGAAAGATACTATAAAAAAAGTGCAGATCAAGGTCATACAAAATCGCAATATAGATTAGCTTATGTTTATGATAGACAGGAAGAATATGAAGAGGCTATAGAATACTATAAAAAAGCTTGTGATAAAGATCATATGTACTCAAAATTTAGATTAGCAAATTTATACAATAAAGAAAATGAAATTGAAAAAGCTAAAGAATACTATACAATGTGTGTAGAAAGTGGAATGGTTGAAGCTAAAAATAACTTGGCAGGTCTATATTTTGAAGATGAAAATTATGAACAAGCGAAAAATTATTATATGCAAGCTATAGAAAATGGATGTAGAGAATCATTTGAAAACTTAGGCGATTTATATTATAAAACTAATGAGAAAGAAAAAGCATTATCTTTTTATTTAAGAAGAAGTGATAGTGTTAGTTGTCAAATTAAAATTGGTAATATATATGAAGAGTTTGAAAACTATGATGAAGCAATAATATGGTATAAAAAAGCTAGTGAAAGTGGAGATTCAAATTCAAGCTATAAAATAGCTCAGATTTATATGGATTTAGGATATAATGAAGAAGCAAAGAAATATTTTGAAATAGCAACAAGTAAAAATAATATAAATGCCTATATTTACTTAGGTAAATTATACTTTGATGAAGGTAAGTATGAAGAAGCAAAAAGATATTTTGAAATACCTGCAAATGATGCAAATACATATTCAGAGCATATGTTAGGATTGATATATGATATTCATTATAAAGAATATGACGATGCTAAGTACTGGTATGAAAAATCTAGAAGTAAAAAATGTATAGAATCTATATATAACTTAGGATTATTAAATTTAAGATTAAAAGAATACAACGAAGCTGAAAAATATTTTAAAGAAGGTCTTAGATCTGATGACTCAAGATGTGAGTATATGTTAGCATGGCTATATTACAAAAAGAGCTTAGATATGTATACATCATTAGGAAATAAAGATTATGAAGATAGCAAAGATATATTAAGTAAAATGCCAAATTTAAATATAGATTTACACAAGTCATTAATAGCAAAATTTGAATTAGAAGAAAAAGCAGAAGAAGATGATGAATATGTTCCTATATATATACTACAAATAAATGAGGATATAGATAGCATGTTTGAAGAATGTATAACGGATATGATAATAGATAAATAAAAAAGAAAGCAAAAGCTTTCTTTTTTTATTTACAAGGAAATCATATTATAAATAATGAAGTGTTTAGCTGACACATTTATCAAGCAAAGTAAATTTTTATTTAAGATTTAGATATAAAAAATTGTATATAAATGATATAAGTGAAAACCAGAATAAGGCTTTCATGTTTAGTAATATCATTTTCCCTTTTGATGAATATAAAGGCTAAAATAGTAGCAATAATTGTAAATATACTATCGAAAATTAATTTACTATCTATAGCTATAGGATTTATTAATGCTGGAATAGCAATTACAAATAATATATTAAATATATTAGACCCAATTATACTTCCAAGAGCAATATCACCTTCATTCTTACATGAAGCTATAATAGATGTTATAAGCTCAGGAAGAGATGTTCCAATAGCTACTATAGTAAATCCTATAAGTCTACTACTTATATCTAAGTAATCAACTATATTAAGGCAAGAATCAACAACCATCTTTCCTCCTGTAAATATAGCCAATAAACTAAAAATATTTATTAATATATCATAAAATTTAGTATTATCTTTAAACTTAATAATGTTATTACGAATTAAAGGTATAGATTCTCTATAATTATTAATTGGTGAAAAAGAAAACATATAATAAGTAAAGAGTAGTAATAGTAATATACCATCAAATCTCCCCAAAGAATTATCCATAGATAACAATAATAAAGTTATAGAGCAAAATATTAAAAATAGAAATTCCATTTTTAATATAGAATTATCAACACGTAAAGTTTTTATAAATCCCAAAGCTCCAACTACCATAAGTATATTAAATAAATTAGAACCTATAATATTACCTATACATAGACCATAAGATCCATTTAACGATGATATAAGACTAACTGACAATTCAGGAGAGCTAGTCCCAAATGCAACTATAGTAAGTCCCATAAAAAATGGATTAATATTAAAGGTTTTTGATATATTAGCTGAAGAACTTACAAAAAAGTCGGCACCAATAAAGAGTAATAAAAACCCTGTGATTAAAAATATATAAGTCAATATAAAACCCCCAAGTATATATAAAACCTTCAAGAAATTATTAAATTTCATGAAGGTTTTTTTATTTTTAATTTTACAGTAGCTTGTTTCTAGACATGAAAAATGTTATAACTAAACAAATTAAAGTTGTAATTAACATAACAATCCAAAATCCATTTACATCATTAGCATAAGGTATACCCCCAACGTTCATACCAAAGAACCCTGATACAATAGTTGGTATAGTAGTTATTAATGTTACAGATGTAAGAAATTGCATAACGCCATTTTGGTTGTTGCTTATTATAGCACTAAATGCATCCATGATTCTACTTAGTATATCTCCATAAATTGTTGCCATTTCAACAGCCTGTCTGTTTTCTACTAAAACATCTTCTAGTAAATCTTCATCTTCTGAGTATTTTTTTATACTACTTGTACGAACCATTTTATTTAAAACAAGTTCATTAGCTTTAAGTGAAGTAGAGAAGTATACTAGTGACTTTTCTAATTCAAGAAGCTGTATAAGTTGCTTATTTTTCATAGAATTATATATTTCTTTTTCTATAATAGTTGTCATCTTATTTATTCTTCTTAAGTAGTGCAGATAATAAGTTGCATTTTTATGCAGAATTTGAAGTATGAATCTAGTTTTCTTATAAGTGTAAAACTCTTTAATATGACCTACTATAAAATCATTTAAGATTTTAGTTTGAGCAGTACAAACAGTTAGTAATGCATTTTCAAGAAGAATTATACCTAAAGGAATAGTAGTATAATGAGAAGATTTATCATCACTTTCATCAACTGGTATATCTATAAGTATAAGTGTATGATTATCTTCAACATCTATTCTTGATCGTTCCTCTTCATCTAGTGCAGATTTTATACTATCTATATCTATATTTAGTAAATTAGCAATTTCGTTAATTTCACTTTGGTTAGGTTCAACAAGATTTATCCAACATCCTTCTTCAAAAGAATTTAGTTTTTCCAATTTATTGTCAATAGTTTTATAGTATCTTATCATTTGAAACCATCCTTTATTAAGTTTTATATAAATCTCATCACTTAATATTATCTATTAAATAGTTGATTTATATAAACAAAATAAAAAAATTAACTAAATAAAGACAATAAATAAGTGATGGTTGTTAAGTTCTGTCCTCCCAAAGGACTATGGTCCATTTTCCATCACTCTCCTAAAAATATTCTATTATATTTAATTTAGCATTTTTATAGGATTGTTTCAATATATTTTTAAAATATTATGTATAATTAATATGTATAAAAGATACATTATGTGGAACAATTACAAAATAGTAACTAGAATATAGTTCGAATTAAGACTATAATTAAATTAGTAAAGAGAATAAGTTTAAAAATTTAGAAAATTAAACTAAATTTAATTTCATAGAAAATTCACAGTATATTCACATAAAGTGGCTATAATATAAATAAAAGGAGGGATAAATAGAAATGGGTATAGTAATAATAACATTAGCAGTAGTTGGAGTTATGTATGGACTAACATTTGTATCTTATTTATCAGAGAGCAAAGTACTAGATGAATTAGTTTCTGAAAACTAGTATTTTATATATATAATATTTAATAAAAAAGAGTATCCTTATAGTTAATACTATGAAGATACTCTTTTTACGCTTAAGGATATTTTAATACTTTAAAAAATGCGGATAACTTCTGAATGTAAGTAATATAAATAAACTGGTTTTGAGCGTAAAAAAGATTTTTAGCAACGGACGAAGTCGTTGGCGACATGAGCGAAGCGAATTTTTTATTAAATAACATTTTGATTGTATTAATAAATTGAATTTACATAGATATACTACTTTGAATTATTAAATATAAATAGGCAACCTCTAAAATAGAGATTGCCTTTTATATTACTTATTAGCTTGTCTTGACTTGTTGTATCTTAATCTATCGTGTTCATTTAAGAATTTCTTTCTAAGTCTTATAGCATCTGGAGTTATTTCAACTAACTCATCATCTTCTATAAATTCTAAAGCTTCTTCTAAAGTAAATGTTCTAGCAGCTTGTAATTTAACTGCATCATCAGTACCAGAAGCACGAACGTTAGTTAATTTCTTGTTCTTACAAGGGTTAACAGTCATATCTTCTTTTCTTGAGTTCATACCGATTATCATACCTTCGTAAACATCAACAGCAGGATCAACAAACATTTGAGCTCTTTCGCTTAAAGCGTTAAGTGCATAAGCCATAGTTGAACCAGCAACTTGAGATATTAAAACTCCGTTAGTTCTTCCTGGCATTTCACCTTTGTGTTCTTCATATCTTTCAAATGATCTAACTAAAGAACCTTCTCCACGAGTATCATTTATGAATTCACTTCTGTATCCTAATAATCCTCTTGTAGGAGCTATAAATGTTATTTTAACATAATCTCCTTCGATTTCCATAGCTTCCATCATAGCTTTTCTTAAGTTTAATTTGTTTATAACAGTTCCTGAGTAAACTTCTGGACAGTTAACTATAACTCTTTCCATTGGTTCCATTAATTTTCCGTTTTCATCTTTTATAAATAAAACTTCTGGCTTAGATACACCTATTTCGTATCCTTCACGTCTCATGTTTTCAAGAAGTATAGATAAGTGAAGTTCTCCACGTCCAGATACTCTGTATCCATCAGTTGTATCCATTGGCTCAACTTTAAGACCAACGTTAACTTCTAATTCTTTATCTAATCTATCTTTTAAGTGTCTAGTTGTAACGAATTTACCACTCTTTCCTGCAAATGGAGAATCGTTAACTAAGAAGTTCATAGATAAAGTAGGTTCTTCTATGTGTATCATTTCCATTGGTAATGGATTATCAGCATTACATATAGTTTCACCTATAGATATATCAGCCATACCAGCAACAACAACTATATCACCAGCATAAGCTTCACTTTTTTCAACTTGCTTTAATCCTTCATAAACTGTAAGTTTAGTTATTCTTCCTCTAGCAACAGAACCATCAGCTTTACAGATAGATACAGTTTCACCGTTTTTTACAGTTCCTTTGTAAACTCTACCTATACCAAGTCTTCCTACATAATCATCGTATGCAAGAGCAGATATTTGAAGTTGTAAAGGCTCTTCACTGTAATCAGGATATGCTTCAACATGTTCAACAACAGTTTCAAATAATGGAGCTAAGTTTTCACTTTCATCATCCATTTCTTTTTTAGCTATACCTTGCTTAGCTATACCGTATATTATTGGGAATTCACATTGCTCATCAGTTGCATTTAAGTCAACGAATAAGTCAAATACTTCATCAACAACTTCTTCAGCTCTTTGATCTTGCTTATCTATTTTGTTTATGAATAATATTGGTCTAAGTCCAGCTTCTAAAGATTTTTGTAAAACGAATCTTGTTTGAGGCATTGGACCTTCACTAGCATCAACTAGTAATATAACTGTATCAACAGTTTTTATAACACGTTCAACCTCAGAAGAGAAGTCACTATGTCCTGGTGTATCAACTATATTTATTTTGTAATCCTTATAGTTGATAGAACAGTTTTTAGAATATATAGTTATACCTCTTTCGGCTTCAAGGTCATTACTATCCATTACACAATCTTTTACTACTTCGTTATCTCTAAATGTTCCAGATTGATGTAAGAATGCGTCAACTAAAGTTGATTTACCAGCATCAACGTGGGCGATAACTGCTATGTTTATTATTTTATTTTTTGACATATATTTTGCTCCTTTCAGCTTAAAATAACTTTTTAAGTATAGCACAAATATAGGGGTGTATACAAGATACTAGTACTTAAAATAAAAGAAAGTTAAAGGAAGAATGTTTATATATTTTATGTAAAAAATAAAATTTTAAAGTCGATTTATATAAAAATACATAATAAAATATAAAATTCTACATAAGGAAAATGTTTTAAGTAATTAATTATATATTTTTATTAAATATAATGATGATGTAGTGGAGTAGGTTAGATAATAAAAAATTTAATTAAAAATTATAAATATTTTTATTTTTTTTAATTTAAAATAGTATAAAGAAAATTAAAATAATTAAGATAGATATGTAATATAGAATAATATAGTTTATATGAAAAAGAATCTCCAAAATAAAAAGGAGATTCTTTCAGATTATTATTAAAATTAGGTTTATATTTCGTTAGCAGCATCATAAGCAGTTTTTATAGCATTTTCAATGTCAGAAGCTTTATCTTTACAATCGCCGATTTTAACTACTTTTATATTATTTTCTAATAATTTATCAACATCAAATTTGTTAGGTCTTGCACCTATTGCCATAACAACATAATCACAAGGAATTTTAACTTCATTATTATCATTTTCACAAAGTATAGAATCTTTATATATTTCATTTACCTTATGGTTAGTATATATTTTTACATTGTGTTTAGTAAAATTATCCATTAATGTAGGAAGTATAGTATTACTTTCACCTTTAGCTATACTATTATCCATCTCAATTATAGAAACTTTATTTTTAGGTTCACTACATAAGTATTCGGCAACTTCACAGCCTACCATACCTCCGCCGATAACAGCTATATTACCAAATACTTGTTGTTCTCCACTTAATATTTTCCATGAATCGCATACTATCGGATTGTTATATCCATTTATATTTGGTATAACATTACTTGCTCCTACAGCAACTAATACAACATCTGGATTTAAAGTTAATAAATCTTCTTGAGTTACTTTTTTACCAAGTCTTAAATCTACATTTTGAGAACATACTGAATGAGTTAAAAACTTAATAGCTCTTTTAATTTCATTTTTTCTAGGAGGTATGCATGCTAAGTTTAACTGACCTCCTAGAGATGTATTTTCATCAAATAAAATAACATCATGACCTTTTAAACTTGAAACACGAGCTGCTTCAAGGCCTGCAGGTCCTCCTCCTACAACTACAACCTTTTTCTTAGTTATAGCCTTAGTAATTTTTCTAGTTTCCTCATATCCATTCTCAGCATTTAGTACGCAACTTAAAAATTTACGGTTTTGAATATTATCAGTACAGCCTTTGTTACAAGATATACATTGGCGTATATCTTCAATTTTATTATCTTTTGTTTTATTTACCCAATCAGGATCAGCAAGTAAAATTCTACCAAGACCTATTATATCTACTTTATCAGTTTCTAGAATACTTTCGGCCATTTTAGGATTAAATATTCTACCAACAGTACTAACTGGAATAGTTACTGCCTTTTTTATTTGAGATGCAATATCAACAAAAAATCCATATGGTTGAACACCCATAGGGGGAATAGTATCTGCCATATTGCCAGTATGGTTTGCTTGAGCTACATGAAGCATATCAACACCAGCTTCTTCTAACCATTTAGCAAATATAGGAGCTTCGTTTAAATCTATTCCACCTTTACCTCTTTCAGGTGTAACAACTGAAAACTTATAATCAATAGGCATACCAGGAACAGCTTTTTTTAATGATTTTACAAGTTGTAGTGCAAATCTTGTTCGGTTTTCTAATGTAGCTCCAAATTTATCATTTCTTTTATTTAAAATAGTACTACATAATGAACCTACCAATCTATCTCCATGTACTTGGATTATATCAACTCCGGCTTTTTGAGCACGAATTGCACAATTGCACATTTTATTTATAATATCATTTAGAGAATCTTCGCTAACTTCATTAACAAAGTGTTTCATATCATGATGTAACTTTTCTCTAACAGCTTTCATATCTCCACTAGCAAACAGGCTATTTATAGCATCACAGTCATACTCAGGATGGAAGATTTGAACAGCAACCTTTGCACCATGCTTATGTATTGAATCGCATAATTTCTTGAAACCACTTATTTGACTATCGTCATATAATTTTGGAGTAGGAGAGAAGCTATTAATAGGAGCAACATCACCTATTACAATGTATGAAACACCGCCTTTAGCTAATCTTTCATAAAAACTAATACTTTGAGTAGTTATGCTACCATCTCTACCTTCATATCCAGTAGTTAGAGGAGGAAACATAACTCTATTTTTTAGAGTAATATTTCCTACATTAATTGATTCTAAAAGTTTCATATAAATCACCCCACAAATTTATTTATTACTAACTAATCTACAAAACTTAATAATTGCATCTTCACATTTACTTCTAGCCTCTATACTTGAAAAGTTATGATTTCCACCTTCAATTTGTATATATGTTGTTTTTTGATTTTCGTAACAATTTAAGTACGATTGACAAGTGGCATCGTCAACTAAATTATCCTCAGTACCTCTTATAATTAATACATCTTTGTTATATCCCTTAGAATTTGAAAATGGTTCATAATTGTATAAATCATAATTAAAATCAATATTAAACTTTAAACCTTCCATATTAACATACTGTATAGACTGTTTTTTTAATTCATCAGATCGTTCCCTACATCCATCCCACATACCAGCACCAGGGCACATAAGTATTAATCCAATAGGTTGAATTTTGGGTGCAACACATGAAGCTACATATCCACCCATACTATGTCCAGATAAAATAACGCGGTTAGGTGAAGTTACTTTAGAACTAATTAACCAATTATAAACATCAATAGTATCTTCTATAAGTCCAGTAAAAGTCATTTCTTCAAATTCTCCATCACTTTCACCACAACCATAAAAATCAAATCTAATACATCCAAAATCATTAGACTCAAGAACTCTTGATAAATGAGTATGTGAATATTTATATCCTGACATACTTCCTCCAAATCCATGAAGATTTAATACAATAAAGGGATTTTCAATATTATTAGGAAGATTAAGAATACCTCTTAATGTATTATTTTTTCTATTTTTTATTTCTGTAAATTTAATCATAATTACACTCCTAGTATTAGTTATATTTTAGATATATTTGAATTTTTTCTTTTTATTGTTAATTCTTTTAACATTTCTTGAGTTTTCTTCTTACTTAAAGGATATATAAAGAATAATGCTAATACTGCAACCATATATCCTACAGAATAAATTCCTGTATACGCTTTCCAAAGGTTTAAAGAAACTTCTGTAGTTTGAGTAGAAACATGTACGTTATATCCTATAAATGCAAGTATAAAGCTACTTAAACTAGAACTTAAAGCAGATGCAAGTTTTCTAAAAAATGAATATGTTGAATAAATTATACTTTCATTACGAGTTCCAGTTTGTAATTCTTGATAATCTATTGCATCATTTACCATAGCCCAAATAAGGATTTGAAAACCTGAAGCACCTATGTAGCAAACTCCATTAATTATTATAAATAGAACAGGATTTTCTATTGGAAATAAAAATAAAACTCCGTAAACAATAGCAGCAAAACCTGCACCATACATACACCATTCTTTTTTTCCGAATTTATTGGCAACAAATTTAGTACCGATAAAAGTAATTATTGAATAAACAGTACTTAACATACCTGATACAGCCATTATTTTTACATTCCCAAAATAATCTTTAAATAAATAAGTATTTAGTCCATTAACAACACTAGCAGCTATCATACCGATTAAACTAGCTATAATAACTCCTAATAAAGCTCTATTTTTTGATATATTTTTTAAGATTTTAAAATAATTAAATTTTTCTTTTTCTATATGAGGCAATTCCACACGTTCCTTACACCATACTGATGTAACTTGCAAACAAAAAACACTTATACAAGCACAAATAATAGCTAATAATAAAAAGTTTGAAGGTACAGGTACATTGTCTTTATATAAAAATAAAGGTCCAACAATAACTATAACAGTCATAAAGATAGTACCACCTAAACTTCTATATCTTGATAAGTCTGTACGGTGATTTACATCATCTGTCATAACGCTTGATAATGATCCAAATGGAACATTTACACAAGTATACATAGCTTCATATAAAACATATGTAATTAAAATATATGCAAGTTTTAATCCATAGTCTAAATTTGATACATTCAAAAATCCAATACACATTAATATTGCACATGGAATTGAAAATGTTTTAATCCAAGGTATGAATTTCTTGCCAGGTTTGGACTTACGAGAATCAATAATTGCACCAATTATAGGGTCATTTATAGCGTCCCAAAATTTAGTTATTAGCATTATTGTACCTACATGAATGGGGTTAACTTTGAGAACCAGTGTATAAAACACTGTTAAAAACATAGCTCTAAATTGCTCCGTACAACAACAACCTAAATCTCCTAGAGTATATCCAACTTTATCTTTCATTGAAAAACTTTGCATAATATACCTCCACAATAATATTAAATATAATTATTACAAATAAAGTTGAGAAAATAATAATATTTATTTGTAATTAAATTGTCTCATATTATAAAATAAAATTATATTCAGAAATTGATATAAAATTATCAAAAGTTGATATGTTAAAAAGGTAGGGGTATATTAATGACATACAAAGATAACTATTATGTAAATAAAATTACTTTTTATAATATAAAAAGTAAGCAAATTAAATCAAATGAGTATTACAAAATATTATTTATATTTGAAGGTAATTGTGAAATTAAATGGGGATATAAATCTCAAGAGGGAAATAAAGATAGTATTATTTTAATAAGTCCTAATAATATTATTGAAGTTGCATCGAAATCAAATAATCCACTTACAATTTATGAGTTGGTTATTACCACTGAGTTACTAAATATATTATCTGATGAAGACGTTAATTTAGCCAAAAGCTTTAATACTGTACCTTTTGAGTGTAGGGTAGTAAATGCAAATATTGAGACAACAATGTTAATTAAAAATATATTAAAAAAATTATTTACCTCAAAAGATAATAAGCATGAGTTTGCAGATAGTATTTATATTAAAAGTATGCTATCGATTGTTGTTGTGCTTATACTTAGATCATGCATATATGCAGAACCAAAACAAAAAATTAAAAGAAATACGCCTTTTCTTATTGATGATATATTTGCATATATAAATAATCATATAACAGAGGAGATTTCACTAGACTGCCTAGAAAGAGAATTTTATGTAAGTTTCTCTTCCCGCCATTATTGTTAGTTGGTTTAGTTATTATAAGAGGGGTAGCAATTATCGTTGTTCTTTAAGTGCTGCTAAAGCAGAATCGTAGTTGGGTTCCTGAGTTATTTCCGGTACGAGTTCTGA
>OGLO01000361.1_pt1 | contig 12554 bp, 9 predicted proteins | sample 1572891 | NCBI WGS metagenome assembly OGLO01 (sample SAMEA2581999, study PRJEB24529) | metagenome | biome: Human gut stool | place: China | collected 2011
ACTGCCGATACTCCTTGAGAAAAGACAGTAGCGATTGCCGCTCCCGCCACACCCCAGTCCAAAACAAGGATGCAAAACAAGTCAAGCAGAATATTCAGGACGGTGGAAAAGAGCAGAAACCAGAACGGCGTCTTGCTATCACCCAAAGCACGTATAATGCTGGACAACAAATTATAGAAGAAGGTACAGGGGACGCCTATAAAAGTTACAAGCAAATAATAATAAGCTCCGGTGGAGATATTGTCCGGCGTACGCATCATGCGCAAAATATCTGCACAACAGATGCTTGTTACCACGGCAAGCACCACCGACATCACCGCAGCCAGTTGCAAGCTGACCGCCACATAACGGCGCATTGTAATATAATCCCTCGCTCCGAACTTCTGTGCCACCGGAATGCCGAATCCTCCGCAACATCCGTTGCAGAAACCGAGTATCAGGAATATAACTGATGTACTCGCACCGACAGAAGCCAGTGCATTTATCCCCAAAAATTTACCGACAATTGCAGCATCCACCAACGAATAGGTCTGTTGCAGCAAATTACCCAACAATAAAGGCAAAGTGAAATTAAATATGAGCGGAAGAGCCCGTCCTTCCGTCATTTCTCTTGATGTTGCCATACAATCTAATCCCCGAAACTCGACGCAAAATTAGTAAAAGAAATGCTGAGGGAAATTGATACATATCAAAAGATACGAAAAACACGGAGCGTGAATAAAGAGTCGCTTACAACCCGGTCGTTTTCTTCAGTACGGAGCTGTGAGCCAGATAGTCGGGAGCCTCGGCATAGATATACATCACGCTTCCCCCTTTAATGGCGTCGATAATAGGGCGGCTGAGTTTTTGCGGAACAGCCGGACAGCCGAAACTCCGTCCCAAACGCCCTCCCCTGCTTGCAACCGAAGGATCGGCATAAGCAGCTCCATGTACCACAATGGCACGCTCGCGGGCACGGTCGTTAATACCTTTTTCCAACCCGTTCAGGATGAGGGAATATCCGTTCCTGCCTTGATAGGTTGTTTCTGTCAGATAGAATCCCAGGGAACTTTTATAAGATCCGTATTCATTGGAAAATGAAGTGGCATACTTGTCACCGCTGTTTTTTCCGTGCGAGACGACCGATGAGAAAAGCAGCCTGCGCTGCTTCATATCGAACACGAAAAGACGCTTCTCGGTAGAAGGACGTGAAAAATCAATCAGAGTCAGTACATCCCGTTTACGGCCTGCTATTTTATGATAGCCCGTTACTGCCTGGCGGAAAGCTTTCCAACTCACTACCCCTTCCAATTGCATGGAACGATACAAATCGGCACATGCTGCCGATTCTTCCGCCAACGAAACATCCGGCTTATCCGTCATGCAGGTAGCAGGTCTGTTTCCCAAAAACAGGAAACAGGGAAAAAACATAAATAAAAAAGAGAGGCAAAATCTCAACATAACTATCCGACCTGAAAAATACCGGCAGCAAAGTTAGCACTTTCCACCCATACGACTATCATACAGATAGTTAAAAAGAAAGTAATCATTCGATAACAACTACTAAAGAACGCTCCGTCGGCGCCCAGTCAAATACAAACTTAGCATGTGAAGTAGCATTTCGCACACACATGTGCGAACGCGGCGTAGTACCCAGCGACCAGCTATACTCAATCATGGCTGTACGCGGAACATTCACCGGTACTCCATGAATATAGGCTCCGTTGGTAAAACGGCTGGCATAAGGCGCATATCCGCCCGTTGCCGCAGAGCCGTCTTTCAGAAAGACCATGCGCGATTTCTTCTGTTGCAGTAAATACATGCCCAGCGGCGTTTCCTGTGCATAAGGCGGTGCATGCCGTCCTGTCGTTGCGGGATTCATGCTGCGGATTTTCCATTCACCTTTATCCATACGCTCCAACGTAGCGATATTCTGGTCAAGACGGTCTACGAAAATAACATGATTAAAGACAGTGCTGTCCGCCAGCAGCTTCAAATAACGGCGGGGAACCAGCCACTCACCTTTCCGCCTAATAGGAATAATACGGCTGAAACCGCCTTCCTCACCCAGCAGGTAAGCCAACGTCCCATCCCTGCCATAACGTTCGGGCACCAACGTATCTCCCGGCAAATACAAGGGAACGGACTGATAACGCTCCACCCCAAGCGTATCCGCCACACGGCGATAGGCATTACGCACGAACTTACGCACCAAAGGGGCTTCCCGATTCAGATTCTTATAATTCTGCAATACCACCCACTTCACACTGTCCCGCTGCATATTCTCTATATAAGCCAGACAATTGCGGATTACATCCCATTTGAAAGAACGCACGGTATCCTTGTACGGATAGGTATCTTCCAACGTATATGTATCGTAAAGCAAATCTTTGGTAAGCGTCACATCGGCTGCCGTCAGCAATTTCTCTCTGAAAGGCACTTCCACTACAGGCACAACAGTATCGACAGGTTCCGATACCTGCGCAACAAAAGACGGGGTATGACCTTGATGCCCGTTACATCCCGCAAGCACCATGCACACAGCCGCGGCAGCAAAAAGGAAGAATCGTTTCATAAAGATACATTTAAGTTCGTAATCGGATTCAACATCTTCATGAATACCTGACACTACGAACAAAGATATAATTTTTTCTTACGTCTACAACGATTCTCCCCCGATAATTGTTGTACCCCACAACGTTTTCCGGGCAGGGAAATGCCTAAGTGTACGGCTGAAGTACCTTGAAGGTACAATCGGGATACCCTGAGGATACAACTGAGGTACTCTGAGAATATGACTTAGAGTACCTCAATATATGTCCGAGAAACCATCGTTTTCCCGAAACGTTCATCAATACTTACATTCTTTGATTACCTCTATCAACTTGCTGAAATCCTCCGGATACACATCTCCGATATTGCCAATACGGAATGTGTCCGCCTGCGAAATCTTGCCGGGATAAATCACGAATCCCCTTTCTTTGAGCTGTGCATAGAACGATTTAAAATCAAAATCCGCATTCGGATAAAGGAAAGAAGTTATGACGGGAGACTGTATAGCGTCAGGCAACAGAGTCTTGAAGCCGAGTGAGCGCATACCTTCTACCAATACCTCATGATTTTTACAGTATCTTTGATGACGTGCCTCTACCCCTCCTTCTTCAGCCAATTCATCCATAGCCTGTTTAAAGGCTCTCACCACATGGGTAGGCGATGTGAAACGCCACTTTCCATGTCCTTTTTCCATCGTTTCCCACTGATCGTAAATATCGAGCGAAAGGGATTTGGAAACACCCTTGCGGGCGATGATAAAACCGAATCCCGGTACACCCTGGATACATTTATTGGCGCTGCTGATAAGAAAATCAATACCCAGTTCCTCTACATCCAAAGGCACTCCGCCAAAGCTGCTCATAGCATCTACAATCAGCTTCTTTCCGTGCATCTTTACGATGTGGGCTATCTCCTTCAACGGGTTCAGCACGCCGGTAGTGGTTTCGCAATGTACCACCGATACATGCGTAATCTCCGCATTATGTGCCAGATAATCGTCTACATAGCTGACGGACACCTGCTCCGTTTCGTCAAAGGCCAGCATATCATAGTTGATACCGTGATACTCAGCGATATTTCCCATACGGTCACCATAAGCTCCATTGCTCAAAATCAGCAGTTTGTCACCCGGCTTAACGGTACTTCCTATAACGGCTTCCACACAATAGGTTCCACTGCCTTGCAGAAGAACGGACGTATATTCATCGGTTTGCTTTGTAGCGAGTGCAACGAGGGATTTGCGTATTTCCTCTACGATATGCACATTATAATCCGCATCCCATGTACACCAATCGGTGAGCATGGCTTCTTTTACGGTTTCGGAAGTAGTAAGAGGTCCGGGAGTCAATAAAATGTAAGGTTTCATATTCTTGATAGTTTAAAGTTATTAATATTATCTATTACGGCAGGAAGTTCTTCAATGGAGTCTACTGTATAATGGGCTCCGGCAGCCAGCATACGGTTGCGGACATCCTGTTTGCGGAGCTCCAGTTCGGTAGCAGGCAAAGCATTCACTTCATCCAGGGTAAGACCCAGTTCGTTACTGCCAGGCACTACGCCCACCGTCCACACTTTGGCATTCACTCCTTCTTTGATGTCGGCAATCGTGTCGCCTACCTTCACAACACAGTCCACCGAGGGAACGGCAAGTTCCGTCATATTCTTATAAATCATATAAGGAGCGGGGCGACCGGTAGGAAGTCCGTCGGACGTGACACAATTATCAACCACATATCCGCGGGCTGCGGCAGCCGGCAACACTACATCCATCATCGCACGGGTATAGCCGGTAGTGGAGCCTATCTTAATTCCTTGCACACGCAATCCCGATATCGTTTCAACCACACCGGGAATAGGTGTTGTATAATCTTCCAGAGAGGCAAACAACACACGCTGAAAGTCTGCATAGCGCGCCAATATATCTTCCTCAGCATACGGACGTCCGTATTTCTCCTGAAACTCGTTTCTTACGCGGTCTATATTGAACAAGGCGCGTATTTCCTCTACTTTGGTCAGTCCCATGTGAGCACGCGTTTCAGCAGCCGTTACCGGAGTGCCTATCACATTAAAACTCTCAATGAAAGCGGCAACCGGAGCAAAACAGCCGTAATCGACTGCCGTACTTGCCCAATCCATAATAATACATTCAATTTTCTTCATAATCACTATCTTTGAGTTATTTCCCTATCCGTTTATTTTGCCATATCCGGAAGAAGTTCCAATGCAACACGCTTACCGGATAAACCACCCGCCGGGTGGGGAGTATCGAGTTCTTCACCGGAAACTTCCGCATATTTCTCACGACGATAACGCTGTATCAGATAAACTGCCGAACCTATAAAAGCTACACTGCATGCTATACCCACATAACCGGACATCAGATTGTAAAAGTCCAGCCAGTTGACAGCAGGATTAAAGAACTCCTTGAATATCAGCACCACCACTGTACCCGTATAACCGATGAAGTCCAGTGTTATAATGAAAAAGCCCACATTCCCTTTTATCTTGAAACAAGCGATGAAACGCTCGAAAAAGAGTGTCTGGAAACTAAGGTAGACCGTGTAGAGCGACAAGCTTTGAAGGAACAGCCATGTCATGGGCTGCAATTGCAAGGCAGAATAATTGAAAGCCAGAAAACTCAACGTAGCCGTACCGCAAGTGACCAGCCCCAACAGCATACACAACACCTTTATGTTGCTCCGTACTGCGGACATCAGCCCGAACATACACAGAATTATCAATGTAACCGTTGCATCCACCTTGGCAAACGCCCATGACGAGAGTCCCGCCGCATCGACATCGAGTATCTTCACCAGAAAATCTTCCTTGATATCCTGTAATACCGTAACGAACAGATTGGCAAAGAATAACATTACCAGCACAGGCATAAAGTTCTTGAACAGACTTAAACGTGCCTTACTGTCCAGGGCAACCCTTTCCGTGCGCAGTTCTTTATCTGCTTGCGTGGGTTGCGGCATCCGTGTCATCAGCCATCCCAGAAATGACAACAGCGGAAAAGCAAATGCACCGATGAAAGCGGGCATCCAGAATTCACTGATATGCAAATTATCCATCACAAAAAGTCCAATCGACTTTGCGGTCCCCGAACTGATAGCGATGCTCAACCCCATAAGACTTGCCAGTAAATCCGTGACACGACGCCCTTCCAGAAAACTGAAAATCACTCCCCACATACACCCTAAGGAAAGCCCGTTAAAAAACAGGGCAAATACATTGAACGGTTGCGGAAGCGCTCCGAAAAGTACAAGGGAAAGTTCGGCAACCGCCACTGACAGGATAATGAACTTTAAGCGGTTTTCCTTCTTCAACTCGGAAATGACCTTGATACCTATCAGCTTGGAAATAAAATAGCCGGATATCTGTACAATGCTGGTTGCAGTCTTATAGTCCATACCGAAAAAATCGAGTCCGTCAAACGTAGCCGCTGTAAATGGTTTACGCAATGCATACACCAAAGAATAAGAGAGCAAAGCAGCTCCACCCGCCCAAAGAATGAATAAGGCATCAGATAAATTCTTATTGGAAACTGTGAGTTCTTTTTTACCGATTATCGCATTCATGACATCTATCTTATTTTTGATTCCGGCAGCAAAAGTAAGGCGGTATTTTAACAGCAAAAATGAATTCCCATTATTAATAATATTCATGAAATCAACATTTTATAATGTAACATTAATGCAATATTAATGTAATGAAAGCATAACATCCCACGGCTTTCTTTGCAGACATTTTGAATAAGGAGCCATTATACCACAACGAGATGAACGAACTGCCTGAAATATACAGACGCATTGAATACCTGCGCAACAAAGGTGTAAAAATGAAAGAGATAGCCGACCATACCAATATGGCGGCAAGTGTACTGTCCTCGCTCTACTCAAGCGTATTGCCTACCTATATCGGGTGCATTAAAAAAGGAAATAATGAAGAAGAAGCATTGGACTACGCCCTGTCGCAAGTGAACAATGTATCGAAAAAACGCCTTCTCGGCAACCTGAAAGAGCTAAAAGAAAGCCGTGACAGAACAGAGGTATGCACTGGAGCCTGCGGTTGCCACCGGACAGAAAGAGAATCCGTTTCTGGACATGCTGTCGGAAGAGATGCTCCGTTCCGTACAAGACGCATATAACTACAGCGGCATATACATCAGTTACAGCCTTTCCTCTTCGACCAATGCCCTGAAAGTGGAGCCTTATCTTATCACAACATCCGAAAACAACGGCTATGTGAAAGTCGTACACATGAGCGCCTACAATACCACCCATTTCGGAACAGGTATTTTCAGCAACCACCAGAACTCCTACATCATATTCAATGAACGGGAATCACCGCAAATGGCACTGTTCACAATCTACCTGCAACTGCCTATGTACGATTTTCCGCATATGCTCAAAGGGCTCTACCTCTGCCTCGACTACAACCGCAACCCAATAGCCCGAAGAATACTGTTCATCAAACACTCGGACAGCACCGGCATGGACGACTTCCTGGAACTGAAAGGCACTATCATCCCCAAAGAAGAGCTGACGGAAGAACAGATACCTTATTATAACTACACCTGCCAGCCGGGCGATTATATCAAAACCTGCTCCGTTCCTTCTCCTTTGTTCAACGAAAAAGATTTGGAAAGAGAAAAAAAGATGCTGGAAATCTGAGCATTGCCCGCAACAGAGCGACTTTGCAACCTGGTTGCATTCCCTATTATCTACCTTTGCATCAAAAACAAGAGATAATATGGGAAATAATAATTGTACATGTTGTTGTGCACACGGTAACGCACAGCCAGACAAACAACCGGAACACACCGGTTTCTTAAAGGACTATGGGAGAATCCTGCTTTCGGCCGCTCTGCTTTTCAGCGGAATCATCCTGAAAGCTACAGGTATGGAATTCTTTGCAGATGATACTGTTATGTTTGCCTGGTACCTGGCGGCATACCTGCCTGTAGGCCTGCCCGTACTGAAAGAGGCGTGGGAACGCATCCTGCAAAAGGACATTTTCAGTGAATTCACACTGATGTCCATCGCTACATTAGGAGCTTTCTATATCAAGGAGTATCCGGAAGGCGTAGCCGTAATGCTGTTCTACTCACTGGGAGAGCTATTTCAGGAAAGGGCGGTGAGCAAGGCAAAGCGGAATATCAGCGCACTGATTGACGTACGTCCGGAAACGGCAACGGTCATCAAAGGTAATGAGACCGTTGTCACATCTCCCCGCCACGTACAGACGAGCGACATCATCGAAGTAAAAACCGGAGAACGTGTTCCGCTGGATGGAAAAATGCTGGATGAAGCTGCCGCCTTCAACACTTCCGCACTCACAGGCGAAAGCATACCGCGCACCATCCGTAAAGGCGGGGAAGTCCTTGCCGGAATGATTTCCACGGATAAGGTTATCAGGGTGGAAGTAACACGGCCTTTTGAGAAGAGCGCGCTCTCACGTATACTGGAACTGGTACAGAATGCGTCCGAACGTAAAGCACCGGCCGAACTGTTCATACGCAAGTTCGCCCGCGTCTATACGCCGATTGTAACCGGACTGGCGGCATTGATCGTGCTGCTCCCTTTCCTCTATTCACTGGCAAACGCGCAGTTTTCGTTTATCTTTAACGACTGGATGTATCGGGCACTTGTTTTTCTGGTTATCTCATGCCCCTGCGCCCTGGTAGTAAGCATTCCTTTGGGATATTTCGGCGGCATCGGTGCCGCATCCCGTCTGGGAATACTGTTTAAAGGCGGCAATTACTTAGATGCCATTGCCAGAATCAATACGGTGGTCTTCGACAAGACGGGCACGCTGACCAAAGGAACGTTTGAAGTACAGTCTTGCCATACCCCGCAAGGCATATCCGAAGAGAAGCTGCTTCAAGTCATAGCTTCTGCGGAACAAAACAGTACACACCCCATAGCCAAAGCTATCACCGGGTATGCAAAGCAAAGGAATATACTCTTGTCTCCGGCAACAGAAGTTACAGAAATTGCGGGCCGCGGACTCGAAGCAAGGATAGACGGACAGCGTGTCTTGGCAGGAAACACCCGCTTATTGTCCGAATATAAGGTGGAATACCCGCAGGAATTATCCGAAATCGCCGATACGGTGGTAGTCTGCGCCATAGGTTCAGCCTACGCAGGTTATCTGCTGCTATCCGATACACTGAAAGACGATGCCTGTACAGCCATAGAAGAGCTGAAAGCTTTAAATATCAATAATATTCAGATATTATCGGGAGACAAGCAGGCAATTGTCACTAACTTTGCAGAGAAGTTAGGGGTGGCGCGAGCGTATGGCGACCTGCTGCCCGACGGTAAAGTAGAGCACATAGAGGAACTGAAACGAAACACTGCCAACCGGATAGCCTTTGTAGGCGACGGCATCAACGATGCTCCCGTCCTTGCCCTCAGCCATGTAGGTATCGCAATGGGCGGACTGGGCAGCGACGCCGCCATCGAGACTGCCGATGTCGTAATACAAACCGACCAGCCCTCAAAAGTAGCTACTGCCATTTGTGCCGGCAAGCAGACACGCCGGATTGTATGGCAGAACATTTCGCTGGCTTTCGGGGTTAAACTATTGGTACTGGCTTTAGGTGCCGGCGGACTGGCTACCTTGTGGGAAGCTGTCTTTGCAGATGTCGGCGTGGCTCTTATCGCCATAGTAAATGCCATCCGCGTACAGAAACTGATAAAATAGAAAGGGAAAAGCATATGAAAGAAAAGGATTATTTAGCCTTGTTGGCAAAGAGAGAGATACAGCCCACTGCCATACGCATATTAGTATTGCAGGCCATGCTCAAGGCAGGACGCTCCGTCTCTTTACTCGATTTGGAAAATATGCTGGATACGATTGACAAATCCTCTATCTTCCGCACCATCACCCTTTTCCTTTCTCACCACCTGGTACACAGCATCGATGACGGGACAGGTTCTTTCAAATATGCGGTATGCAGTGCAAGCTGCTCTTGCGAAGTCAACGACCTGCACACTCATTTTCATTGCGAGAGTTGCAACAAGACATTCTGCTTCCAGAATATCCCGACACCGGTAGTACAAGTACCGGAAGGATTTACGCTGAACAGCATCAATTATGTACTGAAAGGGCTTTGTCCGGAATGTGCGGCAAAAGATAAGCAGAAACAAAATTTCAAGACGCAGTGAAGAAAACAGTATACCTGTCGCTTATGAAGATTATATTATCTCCCTGCATTCTTTTGTAATCTAAAGTATTTTGCCTATCTTTGTAAGAATCAATATATTAAATAATGACAAATAGCAACGAAAATCAGATAATCCGTTTTGACTGGGCGATGAAGCGCCTGCTCAGGAACAAGGCTAATTTCAGTGTCCAGGAAGGTCTGCTCACTACGTTATTGGGTGAAAAGATCATTATCCGGCGGCTTCTTGAGAGCGAAAGCAATCAGGAGGACGAGTATGACAAGTATAACCGCGTCGACATGCTTGCCGAGAATTCCAAAGGTGAGCTGGTATTGATAGAGGTACAGAACAATAATGAATACGTCTACTTCCAGCGTATGCTGTTCGGCACTTCCAAATTGGTGACCGAGTATATCAATAGAGGAGAAAGCTATGACAAGGTCCGCAAGGTCTATAGCGTTAATATCGTCTATTTCTCTTTGGGACATGGAACTGATTTCGTTTATCATGGAAAGACGGAGTTCAGAGGTATCCACACCAATGACCTTCTTGAACTCACCCCCTTCCAAAAGCAGACATTCAAGGTGGATACGGTGAGCCAGTTATATCCCGAATATTATATCCTGAAAGTAAACGATTTCAATCAGGTAGCCAGGAGCCCTTTGGAAGAATGGATTTATTATCTGAATACCGGGGAGATACCTTCTACAGCTACAGCTCCCGGTCTGGAAGAGGCCCGTGAGAGGTTGAAACTGGACAGCATGACCAAGGATGAGCTTGCTGCGTATTACCGCCACTTGGATAATATTGTAATCCTTCGTGACAATATCAATACCGAACGTGAAGAAGGAAGAGCTGAAGGCAAAGCCGAAGGTAGGGCCGAGGGCAGAGCTGAAGGTATTGAAGAGGGGTTGAATAAAGGATTGGCAAAAGGTCATAAAGAAGGAGTAAAAGAAAGTGCCCGTAATTTGAAAAAATTAGGTGTGGCTATTGAGGTCATTTCACAAGCTACCGGATTATCTAAAGAAGAGATTGAAATATTATAAAACGTTTTTTGAAAAGAGAACGTTTCATAATACACAAAAAGTAAAGCCGCTGTTTTTCAGCGGCTTTACTTTTCAATTTGTGGAGCTGGAGGGAATCGAACCCTCGTCCAAACGAGGAAATCATAAGCTTTCTACATGCTTATCTTTGCCTAAATTTTCGTGCAGCGGCAGAACCAAAGCCATCAACCGTTGCCTTATCCTCTAAAATTTCATCCGCGCCACGAGGCTGGCACGAACTATCCCCGATTTGACTGCACCACTTGGCCGGAATGCTTCGGAGCAACAGCTTCCGAGTGATGTCTCGTCCTGGCACCTTGTGCCTGGATTAAGCTAATCTACTATGATTCGATTAAGCAGCAAGAGCGTAATTAGTTTCGCCAGATAAAATTTTGATAACTGAGATTTAAGTGGAAATTACCGACCCACTGCATGCTTACTTACCATTTCTGCCCGCTGTCAAATCCAGTCAAGCCCAAATTCTTATTCGTACAAAACAGCATTTGTTTATAACGCTTTTCAAGGATACAAAGATAGGAAATGTTTTCGAAATTACGAGAAGACGTTAGCAAATATTATATCAAAGCAGTATCTTTACAGGGCAAATTTATTCTTAACACAAAAAGATATCATGAAAAAACTTTTAATTACCAGCTTATTTCTAGGAAGTTGTGTACTCCTCCTAGCACAAAAAACGACTAAAATACCTAATGTTTATAAACCCGTCCGTTCGGAAATGTATAAGAAAGGATGGATAGACTTCAATAAAAATGGTGCTAAAGATACCTACGAAGATCCGACAGCACCTATCGATGCACGTATAGAAGACCTGCTCAGTCAGATGACACTGGAAGAAAAAACTTGCCAAATGGTGACTCTTTACGGTTACAAACGGGTTTTGAAAGATGATTTGCCTACTTCTGAATGGAAAAACCAACTATGGAAGGACGGTATCGGAGCCATTGACGAACACTTGAACGGTTTCCAACAATGGGGGCTTCCACCGTCGGACAATGAATATGTATGGCCGGCATCCAAACATGCCTGGGCGCTGAATGAAGTGCAACGTTTCTTTATTGAAGAGACACGACTCGGGATTCCTACCGATTTTACAAACGAAGGGATTCGCGGAGTGGAAAGTTACAAGGCTACCAACTTCCCTACTCAACTGGGACTGGGACATACGTGGAACCGTCAACTAATTCACCAGGTAGGACTGATAACCGGACGGGAAGCGCGTATGTTGGGATACACCAATGTATATGCCCCGATACTCGACGTCGGACGTGACCAACGCTGGGGACGCTATGAAGAAGTGTATGGAGAATCACCATATCTGGTAGCAGAATTAGGAATTGAAATGGTGCGGGGTATGCAACACAATCATCAGGTTGCAGCTACCGGAAAACACTTTATCGCTTATAGCAACAACAAAGGTGCACGCGAAGGAATGGCTCGTGTCGACCCGCAGATGTCACCGCGTGAAGTGGAGATGCTTCATGCCTATCCTTTTAAAAGAGTTATCCGCGAAGCGGGATTACTCGGCGTAATGAGTTCTTATAATGACTATGACGGTTTTCCTATTCAAAGCAGCTATTACTGGCTGACTACCCGCCTGCGCGGAGAAATGGGATTCCGTGGATATGTCGTTTCGGACAGTGATGCCGTAGAATATCTTTATACCAAACACGGGACCGCCAAAGATATGAAAGAAGCCGTTCGCCAAAGCGTGGAAGCCGGATTGAACGTGCGTTGTACATTCCGTTCACCGGATTCGTAGATCGGGAAGAGCACACGTCTGAACTCA
>OGLO01000375.1_pt1 | contig 12196 bp, 8 predicted proteins | sample 1572891 | NCBI WGS metagenome assembly OGLO01 (sample SAMEA2581999, study PRJEB24529) | metagenome | biome: Human gut stool | place: China | collected 2011
AGTGGACAAAACCTGCAAGGGTAGTCAGGTAATTGATGGATGGAACGTGCTCTTCATTATCCAGGATGGCTTGGTAGAGGTGGGAGATGCTCCAACGCAGAGGGATGTTGTAGACAAATAGTTCGGATAGGGCTGCGGCAGCCTGGCCGGTATTAGTATTTCTCCAGGTACGGAAGGGTACAAGGATTTCTTCTTTTTCATTGAATGCCATATAGCCGTGCATCATGGCACTGACACCGATGGCTGCCAGGGTTTCTATCTCTGTATCGTAGAGGCTCTTTACATTGGTACGAAGGTCTGCGTAGCAATCCTGCAACCCATACCAGACAGCCTCGACGCTATATGTCCACAGTCCGTCGACTAACTGATTCTCCCAAGTATGGCTTCCCTGGGCGATGGGGTTGTTTTCCTGGTCAATCAAAACCGCCTTGATTCGTGTGGAACCGAGTTCTATACCAAGGATGGCCTTACCTGCCTCAATGGTTGATTTTGCATCTAATTTCATGGTATTAATGATAATTTACGGATTTATAGTACGATTATAAACAACGGATTACTAATTGCAAACTACTAGTTACGTTTGTGGTACGTGTAATTAGTAGTCCGCAATCGGTAATCCGTAATGATTATCAGCAAAGTGCCTTGTTCAGCATATAGTAGACTTCATTCATGCGCAGTTCTTTTTTGAACTCGCTGATGGTGGTATTTTCATCGATGACTACCATTTCGATGCCGGCCATTTCGGCAAAGTCTTCCCAATATTCCACCGTCAGGTCGTAGGAGAAGCTGGTATGATGTGTACCTCCGGCCAGAATCCAGGCTGCAGCGCCCACCTCGAGGTTGGGCATTGGAATCCACAGTGCGCTGGCAACGGGCAACTTGGGCAGAGGCTTGCTCTTGATGCATTCTACTTTGTTCACAATGAGGCGGAAGCGATTGCCCAGGTCTACGATGGTAGCGGCTACACCTTCACCTTGCTTGCTGGTAAATACCAGGCGGGCTGTTTCGCTGTCGATACCGATGCTCAGACGGTGCACTTCCAGTTTCGGCTTCTGTTCGGCAATCAGTGGACAGACTTCCAACATGTGTGCCTGCAGGATGGCGCTCTTTTCTCCGTCGAAGTTCAGCGTATAGTCTTCGAGGAAGGAGCACCCCTTCGGCATGCCTTGACTCATCACCCAAGTGGTACGGTATAGTGCCGCAGTTTTCCAGTCGCCTTCGGCACCGAAGCCGTAACCTTCCGCCATCAGTCGCTGTGAGGCCAGTCCGGGGATTTGGTCAAAGTCGCCCAAATCGTTGAAGTTGGTGGTGAAGCCTTTGGCACCCGTGTCTTTCAGCACACGGCGAATGGCGATTTCGGCCTTGGCGGAGTTCCATACTTTGGTGTAGGCTTCCGTACGTGCGTCTTCCAGTTCGGGAGCGTGGTCGTAGAGCTTGAAGTATTCTGCTACGAGTGCCTTCACGTCCTCGTCGCTGACAGCATTGTAGTGTGTCATCACATCATTGATGGGATAGTAGTCCACATGATAGCCCAATACTTGTTCGGCACTGACCTTGTCACCGTCTGTCACAGCCACGTTGTTCATCTGGTCGCCGAAGCGGATGATGAGCATATCCTGCGCATCAGCCCATGCGGCAGCTACGCGCATCCATGCGGCAATCTGGTTTTGGGCTTTTTCGTCCTGCCAGTGGCCTACTACCACTTTGCGGTTCTTTCGCATACGTGTCACGATGTGTCCAAATTCGCGGTCGCCGTGAGCCGATTGGTTTAGGTTCATAAAATCCATGTCCATCGTCTCCCAGGGAATTTCCTTGTTGAACTGTGTATGGAAGTGTAGTAATGGCTTCTTCAGTTCCTGCAAACCGTGAATCCACATTTTGGCAGGAGAGAAGGTGTGCATCCAGGTGATGACTCCGATACACTTATCGTCGTTGTTGGCGGCTTTGAAGGTAGCGGTTACTTCTTTGGATGAATTGACCGTACCTTTATATACTACCTTTACGGGCAGTTTCCCGGAATCATTCAGACCTTTCACCATTTCATTACTATGTGCGTCTACTGCGATAACTGCGTCACCTCCGTACAAGAGCTGTGCTCCGGTTACGAACCATACTTCATATTGTTCAAATGTGTTCATACAATTTATTTTTATAGTTTATATTTAAAGAATGATAGTTATTTCTGTCCATAATAAGCGTTAGGACCGTGCTTGCGGCTGAAATGTTTTTCTATCAGCAGCGGATTCATGGTCAGATTGGGGTTCACGGCATAGGCTATACTTGCCATTTTTGCCACCTGCTCCATCACTACGGCATTATGTACCGCTTCGTGTGCGTCTTTTCCCCACGAGAAAGGACCGTGGTTCTTTACCAATACTCCGGGAGTATGTACCGGGTTCAGCCCCTCAAAGCGTTTTACGATGACATTTCCCGTTTCCAGTTCATACGCTCCTTCCACTTCCTCCTTCGTCATGTCTGCTGTGCAGGGTATGGCGTCGTGGAAGTAATCGGCATGTGTTGTCCCGATATTCGGTATGTCACATCCGGCTTGTGCCCAGGCTGTGGCGTAAGTAGAGTGCGTGTGCACCACACCGCCGATTTCGGGGAATGCTTTATAGAGAACCAGGTGGGTCGGCGTGTCTGAAGAGGGCTTTAACCGTCCTTCCACGACCTTGCCGTCAAGATTCACTACCACCATATCCTCTGCTTTCATTTCATCGTAACTCACCCCACTGGGCTTGATGACTACCAGACCAGATTCGCGGTCAATGCCCGATACATTGCCCCATGTGAAGATAACCAATCCGTGCTTCACCAGTTCAAGGTTAGCATGGAATACTTTGTCTTTCAGTGCTTCCAGCATATTATTTAAATTACTAATTACAAGTTGTTGAATATTAGGTTCTCAGAGTTTAAATTTCGGAGCTTTGCGGTATGCCTTCTCATTAAACTGATATAAAGCAGCTCCACGTTTGGACCCCGTTTTGTCTATTTTGTCAGTTTTTTCTATATAGTCCATTTCTGCTATGCGTTTTCGGAAGTTCCGTTTGTCAATGCTCTCGCCGTATATAGCTTCGTATAAGCTTTGCAGTTGTGACAGCGTGAACAGTTTAGGTAGTAGATTAAAGCCGATTGGTTCGGTGGACGCTTTTTGTTGCATCAACTTCCGAGCTTTCTCCACCATTTGCGGATGATCAAAGATTAGCGCTGGCAGTTCATTGATATTTACCCAGAAAGCATTGTGTTGCTGTACGGATTCTTTGTCGTATTCGTTGATGTTGATGAGCGCATAGTAAACAATGGAGACTACGCGTTCTCCTGGGTCACGATCTATGGCTCCGAAAGCTTGGACTTGTTCCATATATACATCTTCCAGTCCGGTTAGTTCATTCAGGACTCGTTTGGCTGCATCATCCACGCTTTCGTCTTCCTGCACGAATCCACCCATCAGCGACCATTCGCCCATTGCCGGTTCGAAGTTACGCTTCAGCAACAGCAGGTTCAATTCTCCTTCATTGAAACCGAAAATAATGCAGTCGATACCTACATAAAGTTTCGGATTTGAACTATAGTAATTACTCATATCTTAATTTTTGTTTAAGGGGTATGCTGCATGGATATATATCATAGCAACATACCGATTTACCAGAAATACCAATAAAAAGCAGCAGTAATACCCAGGATGATAAGGGTATGAATGATATCCCATTTATTCCAACTCGCACGTGTAGCTGCTTTTTGTTCAGGAGTTGAAGTTCCGAATACCAGCCCTTGAATCTTTTCAGCGCTTGGGGCAGCTGTAAACATGCTGACTGCGATAACCACTACGATGCAGAACAAGAACATCCATCCGCAGAAAAACAGCCAGTTCATATCATAGAACAGATACTTGAAGGTACTGCTTGACACATCTCCTACATTGCTGTAATATACTTTTGCCCCCAGACGGGTTAAACCGATAATCATTCCGGCAATCAGTCCCCACATACCGCCTTGTGCAGAGGTGCGTTTCCAGCAGATCCCCAAGAGGAAGGCTGCGGCAATGCCTGGTGCTAATACAGATTGTACATCTTGTAAGTAGGTGTAAAGTACATCGCCTACACTGCGCATAATGGGAATCCAGAGTATACCCAATATCACAATCGCAACAGTTGCCATCTGTCCAATTCCTACCAGCTTTTTCTCAGAAGTGTTCGGCTTGAAACGTTTGTAGAAGTCAATGGTGAAAAGCATAGCAGATGAGTTGAACAAAGATGCGAGAGAACTCATCAATGCTGCAAGAATACCGCAAACAACCAAACCTTTGACTCCTGCAGGAAGCAATTTTGCTACTAGAGTTGGGAAAGCAGCATCTGCATTGGCATTTCCGTTTGCCAGCATAGGTAGAAAACCTTCTCCCCCGGTTCCGAGATATTTTTGGTGTAATGCGAAAGCAATCATGCCTGGGATAAGGAATAAGAATACGGGCAATAATTTCAGGTAAGCTCCGAAGATGGTACCGCGCCGTGCTTCCTTTTCATTCTTTCCGGAAAGTACGCGTTGCACGATGAACTGGTCTGTACACCAATACCAGAATCCGATAATGGCTGAACCAATCAGTGCACCCAACCAAGGGAAGTTAGGGTCGTTATTACTGCGTATAAGTTCTGTCATTGTGTTGCCATAATCGTTCACTGTGACTGCACCGCAGATTCTCATCATCTCATCCCAGCCTCCCAATTCTTTGAAGCCGAGTACAAGGATTATCAGTGAACCTAACAGCAAGATGGGGGTCTGCAGGATGGAGGTATAAAGTACCGACTTCATTCCTCCGAAGATTGTGTAGAGCGCAGTCAGTATAACCAGACCGATGGCGGCAATCCAAAAGAAGTCGATTCCCCAAAGTTCTTTTATACCGAATACTTGTTGGAATACCAATCCTCCTGCATAAACCGTCACGGCAACTTTTGTCAGTACATAGCTGATTAAAGATATTACAGACAATATTGTACGTGATTGTGGATTATAGCGGCGTTCTAGGAATTCAGGCATTGTGAATACCATACTTCGCGAATAGAAGGGTACGAATACCCAACCTAAGATAAGGATCATCCAGCCTTGTATTTCCCAATGTGCCATCGCCATACCGCTGGAAGCACCGGCACCGGCTAATCCGATTAAGTGTTCCGAACCGATGTTGGATGCAAAGATAGATGCACCGATAGCGAGCCATGTGGCATCACGACCACCTAAAAAATAGTCTGCTGAGTCATTCTGTTTCTGTTTGACAACCCAGACAATAATTCCAATTAAAGCCAGGAAAAAGATTCCAATGACTAACCAATCTAATGTTTCCACGATAATAAATGATTTATAAGGTTACTGTTATTTTTCTACGGAAAATTTGAAGACACATTCACTGTTGTAAATTTGTCCGGGTTCCAGTACGACAGAAGGCCATTGGGCTTTGTTGGGACTATCCGGATAATGTTGTGTCTCGAGGCATACGGAAGCGCGCTGGTTGTAAGTAATGCCTTTTTTACCTTTTACGGTGCCGTCCAGGAAATTCCCGGTATATACTTGTATGCCTGGCTCATTGGTATAAACCTCCAGGGTGATGCCTCTTATAGGCGAGGGCAGTTTGGCTGCCACTTGGGATAGGTCACCTTTAGTATTCAGTACCCAATTATGGTCATATCCGTTTCCGTTCTTTATTTGTTCAAAGTCCGTCCGGTTGATGTCTTGTGCCACACTCTTGGGAGTGGTAAAGTCCATTGGTGTTTCTTTGACGGAGATGATGTCACCCGTTGTCATGAAAGTACTGTCTACCGGAGTATAGTTGTCTGCATTGATGTATAAGATGTGGTCTGTTGCTGCCTTTGAAGGATCACCTGATAAATTGAAATAAGAATGGTTAGTCATATTGATAACCGTCTTTTGGTCTGTTGTTGCACTGTATTTTATATCAATGGCATTGTCATCCGTTAACTTGAAAAGTACTTTTGCCGTAACATTACCCGGGAAATTCTCGTCTCCATCCGGTGAAATGCGGGTGAGCTCCAGAGTTGTGCTGTCAATGGGATTGGCACTGTATACTTGGTATTGCCATCCTTTGGGGCCACCGTGCAGGCAATGTCCGAAATTGTTCTGTGGTAACTGTATAGTATCTCCGTCAAGAACGATTTTCCCTTGGTTAATCCGGTTGGCGTAGCGTCCGATAGAAGCACCAAAGTCACTTGGAATGTTAATCGGCAATGCTGTCAAAGCCCAATACTACATCCTGCATAACTCCATTTTTGTCGGGTACCATAATGGATACAATACGTCCCCCAAAGTTTGTGATGCATACTTCCATGCCCGCTTTATTCTTCAGCGTATAAAGCTGTGTCTGGGCGTCATTGACTGTTGTTTGGAATTTTACTGGATCAAGACCGGACAGCGTAAGCGTTGTTTCTGTCTTTTGATTGCACGCAGTTAGCATCATTGCGGCAATTCCTGCAAGTAGAACATGTCTTTTCATGGTTTTGTATTTAATGTAAATGAGATGATTATCTTTCTTTGGGTGTAAAAGTAACACTTTTCTTTAGTGTAGGCTGTACACTTTTATATGTTATGCAACATAAGTGTCAAGAAACATATCTGTGCCAACTGGCTGTACAGATAGATGTGTTCGGAATAAACTTCTCGGATGATTTTGTTTTTAGAGTGGAAAACGGTGGAATAGGGGAGAAGAAAAAGGCGCTTCCCATTACTGGGAAACGCCTTTTATTTGAATGCTGATGTCTATTATTCTAATCTGCGGGCACCGTCGCTGATGACTACATCATATACTTTTGGGCTTCTGCCGAACTTCTTCTTGAATTCATCTTTTGCTTTTTCGATGAATGTACTGTACAATTCATCCTTTACCAGATTGATTGTACATCCACCGAATCCACCGCCCATGACACGTGAACCGGTAACTCCACAATCGAATGCAAGGTCATTCAGAAAATCGAGTTCTTCGCAGCTTACTTCATACAACTTACTCATGCCATGATGTGTTTCATACATCTTTTGGCCTACAGTTTCATAATCGCCTTTTTCCAGGGCGTCGCAAACGTCGAGTACGCGTTGAATCTCTTCGATGACATATTCTGCACGCATATAGTCTTCTGCGCTGATGTCGGCTTTGGCTTCTTCCAGCATGCCCATGGTAACGTCACGCAGGAATTCTACGTGTGGATGCTTCTTCTGAACAGCGGCAACAGCAGCTTCGCAGCTTTGACGACGTTTGTTGTATGCTGAAGATGCAAGTTCGTGTTTCACTACAGAATCTACAAGAACCAGACGATAGCCTTGCGGGTCGAATGGGAAATACTGATATTCCAGTGAACGGCAATCCAGGCGGATGAGGCTTCCTTTCTTTCCGAATACAGAAGCAAATTGGTCCATGATACCACAGTTTACGCCACAATAGTTGTGTTCTGTAGATTGTCCCACTTTTGCCAATTCAAATTTGTCTATCTTGTTGTCACCGAACAAGTCGTTCAAAGCATAGGCATAGGTACTTTCCAAAGCTGCTGACGAGGACATTCCTGCACCCAGAGGCACATCGCCTGCAAAAGCGGTATTGAATCCTTTTACTTCTACACCGCGTTTAATCATTTCGCGGCATACACCGAAAATATATCTTGCCCAACTGGCGCGGGGAGCGTCTTCTTCATTTAAACCGAACTCTACGTAGTCTTTCAAGTCAATGGAATAGGCCTTTACTGTATTTGTGCCATTCGGTTTTATTTCCGCAATCATACCTTTGTCAATTGCGCCGGGGAATACAAAACCACCGTTGTAGTCGGTGTGCTCACCGATTAGATTAATGCGTCCCGGAGAAGCATAGACTGCTCCTGTTGTTCCGTCAAAATGCTTGATGAAACGGCTTCTTACGTATTCTATATCCATGATATTGTTTTTTAAGGTGAATAAATCTAATTACCTATAATATGTATTATCAATCAACTTTAATGTCTTTATTTACATTCTTGCAACCTATCAGCGCATAATAAAGCAGGTAGGCAAGAGCTACTACAATCAGCCAGTAGCTTGTTAAGTAGCCGATTCCGTCATTCCAGTCGACAATGGCATTTTGCAACAGCGGCAGAATACCGCCACCGCATACAAGTACCATGAAAATACCGGAAGCCTTTTCCGTGTACTTGCCCAGTCCTTCTACTGCAAGGTTAAAGATACCGCCCCACATGATGGATGTACAGAGTCCGACTAACGCCAAGAACATAGCGTTGACAGGTACATTGACAAGTCCGAACATTTCTTCGGCACTGTTCTTGAATACCGGCATGTTTACCATAAGATCGGTTGGTGCAAACATGGCAGAGATAACCAGGAATATTCCTATACCGGAAGCTGTGCCCAACATGGCTTTTGCTGATATTTTACTGCCGATACTGGCGCCGATGAGACGACCCACCAACATCAGTAACCAATAGGTTGCCGTTACTGAACCGGCGATAGCTTCTGCTCCTGCTCCATTTACACCCAATACATCCAAGTCGGGATTTTGTAACCATTTGTTCAGAACATTGGGTACACCGACTTCAATACCTACATATACAAAGATACCGATTGCTCCGAAGATGAAATGACGGAATGATAAAGGACCATACTGAGAAGGAGTGGTGTCGATTTTAACTTCCTGCTTTTCTTTTTCCGGAATAGTAGAGAAGAAGATGACAATGAATGCGAATGCAAAAATAGCCAGAGCCGCATACATCAATGGAAACACATCACTGATTTTTGCATTGGTAATGGAAGGTATTAAAATACCCGTAAGAATGATAACGGAGGTTCCTGCCAATGAATTGAACGAACCGCCGAGCTGGATAAGCTGGTTACCTTTGTTACCGCCACCGCCAAGTGTGTTGAGCATCGGGTTTACTACCGTATTAAGTAAACACATGGAAAAACCGGCAATGAATGCTCCCAACAGATAAATGCCGAAACTGCCCGCTACTCCTGAAAGCGTTTGGATACCCACACCGATAAATCCTACTGTAATGGCAATGAGTGCAGTCTTTTTATATCCCATTTTTTGCAACATATTACCTGCCGGATATCCCATTACTGCATATGCGATGAAGTTGGCAAATACGCCGAGAGTTCCCATCCAATTAGGTACTCCGAATTGAAATTTCAGGATATCACCCATTGGTGAGGCTAAATTGGTTACGAATGAAATCATACCAAATAAGAAAATCATCACAATAATGGCAACGATATTCCCATTCTGTTTTTGTTGTGTCATGGTTAATAATTGTTTATTAAGTTTATAATCAGGTTAGTTATTTCTTTTATTCTTGTACACCGAACTTATAGATGGTTATCTGCTGATATTCATCTCCGGGGAGCAATACTGCCGATGGGAAATGTGCCTTATTGGGAGTATCGGGGAAGCATTGTGCTTCAAAACATACAGCGCTTCTTGCAGGGAATGTTGCCCCGTGAGCACCGGTGAATCCTCCCAGCCAGTTTCCCGTATAAAGTTGCAGGCCGTTTTCTGTAGTATATACTTCCATTGTGCGCCCGCTTACGGGTTCTGTACAAGTAGCGGCAAGGCTCAGTTCACCGCTTTCCGCTTTATTCAACACATAGCAATGGTCATATCCGGCTCCGTTTACCAGTTGCTGGAATTTATCGTCAATACGCTCGCCGATGGCATGGGGAGTACGGAAATCCATAGGTGTATTTTCTACTTTCAGGATTTCTCCCGTAGGAATAGATACCTCATCAATAGGTACATAGAAATCGGCGTTGATGGTAAGGATATTATTCAGAACGGTAGGTGAGGGGTTGGAAATACCAGCGAGATTAAAGAAACCGTGATTGGTTAAATTTACAACTGTAGCTTTATCGGTTGTGGCCCGGTATTCTATAACCAAGGCATTTGCTTCATCTTCCAGACGATATGTCATTTCTACTTCTAAAGTACCGGGGAAGCCCTCTTCACCGTCGGCAGACGTATAATTGAAAATGACGGTCGATTCATTGGGCTGAACCGCATCCCATACGCGGGCATGGAAACCGGTTGGTCCGCCGTGCAGTGAATTGGGACCGTTGTTGACAGTCAATTGGTGTTCCTCGCCATATAAAGTGAATTTCCCATTGGCAATTCGGTTTCCATAACGGCCTATCGTGGTGCTCAAGAAAGGTTCGGGACTGTTTATTACGTGTTCTATGCTGTCATGTCCTAAAATGACATTGGCAAATTTTCCGTTTTTGTCGGGCACCATAATCGAAAGAATTGCACAACCGTAGTTGGTTACCGCCACTTCCATGCCCTGAGCATTTTTGAGGATATATAAATCTGTTTTCCTGCTGTTTATATTCTTTTGAAAGTCTTTTCTGTCCAAACCGGACAAGTTACTTTCTGTCGGAGTAGTGTCTGTCATATTCATGGTATTATTTAAATTTTCTTGCAAATAAAGAGAAATTCTTTTGTTCCCCCAAGTAATTGAGAGGAAATATGGGGAACATTTTATGAAAGTTTAGCGTTTGACAATTAGAATACAAATTGATATTTTTTGTATGTTTGTCGCGTTAATCTAAAAAGTATTGTAACAGTATTGAATTGTACTAATTAAAAACAACAAATGTATCCTCTAAAATTTGAGCCCATCCTGAAACAGACACTTTGGGGTGGCGACAAGATTATCCCATTCAAACACTTGAATGAAACTCTGCCGAATGTAGGTGAGAGTTGGGAAGTTTCAGCAGTAGAAGGTAGTGAATCTGTAGTTGCCAATGGTGCGGACAAAGGGTATACTTTACCCGAAATGGTTCGTAAATATAAAGAAGAGTTGGTGGGCGAAGCGAACTATGCACGGTTTGGAAATAAATTCCCGCTATTGATAAAGTTTATTGATGCAAAGCTGGATTTGTCCATTCAGGTGCATCCGGGTGACGAACTTGCAAAGAAACGCCATAACAGTTTCGGTAAAAATGAGATGTGGTATGTCATTGCTGCCGATAAAGGTGCAAAATTGATTTCCGGCTTTGCCGAGGAAATAACTCCGAAGGAATATAAAGACCGGGTGCACAATGGAACATTTGCCGAAGTGCTTCAAACTTGCGCCATAGAGCCGGGAGATGTGTTTTATGTCCCTGCCGGTCGTGTACATGGCATTGGCGCTGGAGCATTCGTTGCGGAAATTCAACAGACTTCCGACATAACTTATCGTATTTTCGACTACAATCGTAAGGATAAGGACGGTAAATCCCGCGAATTGCATACCAGTCAGGCAATGGATGCCATTAACTTTTCCGATGTGCAAGACGATTTCCGTACCGAATACGAACGTGTACAGAATGAACCCGTTGAGATGGTAGCGAGTCCTTATTTCACTACTTCTGTATATGACATGACGGAAGAGATTACTTGTGATTATTCGGAACTGGATTCTTTTGTTATTTTTATCTGTGTGGAAGGTTCTTGCCGTCTGACGGATGACAATCAGAATGAGATTACCTTGCGTGCCGGCGAAACGGTTCTTTTGCCTGCTGCTGTTCAGGAAGTAACAATCGTACCGGAAGGCCAGCGGGTGAAACTGCTTGAGACTTACGTGTAAGAGTTGATATTATTACTGTAATGAAGTTAACATCATGTAGCCAATGGTGTTAACTTCTTTTTTTTGATATGTTCTTTTAATTTCCAGATATTAAACTTCTGTCTTTTTCTTCTCTTTGGCAAATGCCGTAATAGGATGTTTCCTTTTGGCTACGATTTCACTACAGCATGTGGTGTGTATTCTTTAACTATGTGCAACCATTTAATTTTTTATAGCCGGATAACTGCGAAATAGCATTGATTTCTTTGGAATTTATAATTCTCATTTGTAGTAAGGTGGATATAGGTTTGCCATAATTGTGCGTTTGCTTATTGTTGGCATGTCCCGGGCGGGTAGCAGAAACATCTTTTCGAAACTTCTTTCTTCCGTTATGACTTTTTTCATCATTTTCTTAGTTTTATGCTTTATAATGATTAATGATGAAAAAACAATTAATTCTGAAAATCATTTTTATCGGTGATATACACCAACAAATCACGCTATGTATTTCCTTTGGTAGAGGTGTATGAAGAGGTAATGTGATAGTAGCTAATATGCTATGCCAAAAAAGGGAAAATGTTTTTTAAACGTTCGTTTATTGTGCGCAAAGATACAAC
>OGLO01000376.1_pt1 | contig 12179 bp, 10 predicted proteins | sample 1572891 | NCBI WGS metagenome assembly OGLO01 (sample SAMEA2581999, study PRJEB24529) | metagenome | biome: Human gut stool | place: China | collected 2011
GTAGTAAACATGGGAGTCTTTTTTCAACATTTCATATGGAAGGAAAATATAGTTTTTACTGGTATACCCTGCAGCATCTTTCGCCTGTTGGTAAGATTCCCATATGTTGGTGAAGGAGCAGGAGAGACCGATTCCTGCAAAAAACCAGATCGAATACTCTTCTAGCAGTTCACTATGAAATTTTAATGCTTTTTCCTGAAGTGTGATCAGTATCTCATCGGCAGTTCCACTAAAAGGGATTAACACAGCATAAATATGTTTCTTTGGGGAACACAGATATAAGTTATTTTCATAAGAAAAATATCTGGCCAAAAGACCGGCGATAATATCTTTCATACTTTCAGAACTTTCAGTGGAAGTCTTTTCATTTGCAAAAGAATCAGAAGCAGGATCACTTTCGCAACTTACACCGTACAATACATAATAATGAAGCGATGGATCTTCTAAATGCAGATAATTCTGGATAAATGAAAGCTCATCCGGGGTTGTGATAACTCCACTCATCAGCTGTCTCAAATAATTGTCATATAAAACAGGACGGATTGCAGCAGCTTCTTCGATTAACTGCGTATTTGCATGCAGTGTTTCCTGGAGCTGGTCATCTAAATGAAGAATCGGGCGCATATTGTTGCGGACTAAAATAAATATCATGATAAGTCCACCGATGATTGCTGCAAAAAGGATCAGCAGAAAAATAAACTGATAATCGGATGGATAAATGGATTCCGGCTGTACCAGATAGAAAGTCCAGTCATTTGTTTTTGATGCGATTCGCATAATATGTGTGTCATTGTGAACACAGGTATTATTGTCATCATAGGATAAGGATAATACGGATTCGGTAAGCGTATTTAAATCTTTTTCAGATGATGTATTCTTATCTTCGGACAGGGAAAACACTGGCTGATCCTGTGCGTCGACTGCAATAATGTAACCGGTATCACCTAAAGAAACACCGCTGAAAATTTTGCGTAAGGTCTGCTCATTGATATGGAAAGCAACGGTAGCAGGAATATCTTTGTAGGTCAGTACGTCCATATTTAACACATAAAGATATGCGTTACCGCTTTCGGGAAGCATAAAATCCGAAAGTGGATAAAGGGCAGAATCTTTTGTCAGATTGCTGTTGAGCAGATCATGCCATTCATTAAAATTCGCCCCGGAAGATAAATAGTTTCTTATATAATAAAGCTGTTCGGAATTGAAAGTGTTTACACTGATAATATAGCCGCTATTTCTCAGATAAACAAAATAGGTACTGAAAGGAAGCTCATTGTAGGAATACATATAAGAGGCAAGGGACTGCTTCATGGTGAGACCTGACAGATAAAAATCATTATCGTCTGTGGACTTCATCGTTGCAAGATGGTATAGTTTGGTATTCATGCTGAGCTGTCTTGTGATAGAATCCATGGTTGTGAAATTATTATCTAAAAGTGAAACGGCACTTTCAAAGGTAGACTGATCCTGATTCCAGAAATCCTCTTCAGAGCGTGTTGTTGAGACACGGTGGAGGTGTACCATCAGAAGTAAAATGATAAGTAAAAAGACACTGTATGTAATAGCAAAGCGAATCATGAGAAACGTAGTGGATTCATTTTTTGCTGTGGCATCCGCTGGTGGATTCAAATTTATTCTCATAGGTATTAAATGTCCTTTTTTCATGTTTTTTAATCGTACGTTTTCTATTTTATCATAATATGAAAAAAATACAACAAAAAATCAAAAACCCAGTAAAATCAAGGGTTTGCGTAGTGTTAAAACAAATTTTGTACCCCCTGTCAAATATTGTTTCTTGCTGAAAATCCCATAAGATGGTAATGTATGAGCAAGACATGAAAGCACTTACATCAGAGCAGTGTCGAAACAAATTTTTTCCTAATAAGGAGGTTCTTATGAAAAAGAAGGTAGTATCAGTCCTTATGGCTGCCGCTATGGTAGCTGGTATGGCAGGATGCGGTTCCAGCAACACTGGTAACGCAGGAACAACAAATTCAAATGCTTCTACAAATAATGAAGCAACCACAGAAAGCGGTGATGCTTCCGCAGATGCAGCAGCAACCGATTCTGATGTTGAGAAACCAGAAGAGATCACCATTATGGTAGATGGAACTGTTTTCACACAGGAAAACGGACAGGCAGAGTTCATTGCTAAATTGGAAGATCTTCTTGGAATGAAGATCAATGTGATCCAGCCGGATCATGATGCTTACTATGATGTAGTAGGACAGACAGTTGCAAGTGGTGACTGGCCAGACGTTATGATCTTATCTTCTACCTATTATGCAGGTTATGCAGAGCAGGGAGTTCTGTGGGATATGACAGACGCTTATGCATCTTCTGATTTAAAAACAAGACAGGATGCATACGGCAGCACAGGAGTTATCGATGGTGTAAGACTTGATGGTAAGTTATACGGTATGCCGGCAGCTCGTGGTAACGGATGTGTTACATATGTTAAGAAAGCATGGTTAGACAACTGCGGACTTGATGTTCCGACAAACTATGATGAGTATCTTGCAATGCTCGAAGCATTTACAACCGGTGACCCGGATGGAAATGGTGTAAACGGAGATACCTACGGTGTATCTGCTGCTGGTTTCATCGGAACAGAGGCTCCATATACAAACTACTTACCAGATTTCTATCAGGATGCAAACCCAAGCTTCTCTCGTCCATAACCCGCGCATTCCAAATCTCGATTCCCAGAGGATTCTATGAAGAGCGCACTTGAGAGAATGGCAGCTGCTTACAAAGAGGGCGTGATTGATCCTACCACATTAACAAATGGTACATCTGACTGCCGTAACAAATTCTATGATGACAGCTTTGGTGTATTTACTTACTGGGCAGGTACATGGGCAACCAACTTAAAGACAAATCTTGAAGCAAACGGTAAAGACGGTGAGTTAGTAGCATTACCTCCGATCGCTGAAGTAGGTCAGTACCTTGACCGTGTTCCACCAGTATGGTGCATCACATCTGCATGTGAGAACCCGGAAGGCGTATTCAAATACTTCATTGAGCCGATGCAGGATGGCGGAGACGTTCAGTTCTTATGGACATACGGTGTAGAAGGCATTCACTGGTCAACAGCAGCAGAGACATTATTTGCTGGAACAGAGAACGAGAAAACATATGCGGATGGTGAGTTCCATATGTTAGAGAACCGTGAGAAAGAGGGTACACAGTACACCAAAGCCCACATTGATCCAATGCTTGCTTTAGTTGAGCTTGCAAACGATCCTCAGGAAGAATCTGTAGCAGCAGAAGCAAAAGAGTCTGCACAGTTATTCAATGATAATTGCAAAGCTGCGGATCTTGTTCCTACCACAGATGAGATGAGCGAGTACAATGGTGATTTAACAACGTTAAAGAACGAGCTGATCGCAAAAGTTGTTATGGGTGAGATCACTGTTGATGATGCATATGCACAGTTTGAGTCAAATCACGGTGCAGAGTGGTCACAGGCAATCGTTGATTCTTTAAACAAATAATAAAACTTTCCGGTAAACGGAACTAAGAACTATGATCTGTGCCCTGACTGCGGATATCCGCAGCCGGCACAGATCATGGATCACAAATTCATGTTTGATTGAAAAGGAAGAACAGATATGAGAAAAAGTAATGAAAAATCAGCCGTAACGGCTACAACCGGTGGAAAGAAGAACCACCTGGCAGCAAAAATCTATAAATACAGAGGATTCTATCTGATGTTTCTTCCTGTATTAATTTTTGCATTAATATTCTTTTATTTGCCAATGCTTGGAATCCGTTTTGCATTTACCGATTATAACGGAATCAAAGAGGCAAGTTTTGTTGGTCTCAAAAATTTTCAGAAAATGTTTTCCATGCCAAATTTCTGGACGGCATTCTGGAATACCTTACAGATTAGTATTATCAAATTGTTTTTGACAACAGCAGCAGCTGTTATTGTTTCTATCTTTTTTATGAGATTGCAAACATTCATTTTAAAAAGATCGTGCAGACAATTATTTATCTGCCACACTTTATGTCATGGGTAGTTACCGCATCCGTCTTTACTTTGATTCTGGCACCGACAGCAGAAGGTCTTGTAAATACATTCCTGATCAACGCTGGTGTACTTGATTCCGGGATTTATTTCCTGGGGGATTCAAAATGGTGGAGACTTGCGTACTATATCATTAATATTTGGAAAGAAACCGGTTGGCAGACCGTTATCTTTATGGCAACGCTTGCCGGAATAAATACAGAGCTTTATGAAGCTGCAGCAATGGATGGTGCAGGACGCTGGGGCAAGATGAGATATATTACTTTCCCGGCTTTACAGAATACGATCCTTACTGTTTTGATCTTAAACCTTGCAAAGGTTATGAACCTGTTCGAGTCCGCATTCGTAATGCAGAACGATGCTGTTTTAGGTACTGCAAACGTACTTGAAACCTATATTTACTATCAGACCTTCAACAGTGGTGCGATTCCAAATTACGGTTATACGACAGCCGTTGGTCTGTTCAAATCTCTGGTTGGTTGTGTACTGGTACTGTTCTGCAATCACTTAAGCAAGAAAGTACGTGATGGACGCGGAATCGTCTAGGAAGGAGCAGCAGATATGAAAAGCAAGAAAAAAATAGAAGTTTTCCCGATCGTAAACGGGTTAATATTTATCATCTTAAGTTTACTGATTATCATCCCGATGTGGAAAGTATTAGTTGACTCATTCGATTTAAAAACCGCATATGGTATGAAATTATGGCCGGAGGAATTTGGTCTTGCAGGATACATTTCCGTATTCAAAAACCCTACGCTGTCCCATCCGTTAATGATTTCTGTAATCACAACGATTGCAGGTACGATCATCGCCTTGATTTTATCTACATTTGGTGCATATGTACTGATCCAGTGGGATATGCCGGGACGTAACTTATTTGCAAACTTATTACTTTTTACCATGATTTTCCAGGGTGGTATGATCCCTACCTACCTCGTATTAAAATCATTACATTTAACCAATACCATCTGGGTCGTTATCTTATTCCCGGCACTGAACGTGTATAACCTGGTATTGATGAGGAACTTCTTCGAAGGTATTCCTGCCAGCCTGTTTGAGTCGGCAACACTTGACGGATGTACGCCGATGCAGACATTTATCCGTATCGTACTTCCAATGTCAAAAGCAGCATTGGCATCTATCGGTCTTATGTTTGCCGTTACATACTGGAACGACTATACTCATTACAAACTTTACATTACAGATTCAAACCTTTACAACTTCCAGATGAAGTTAAGAAGTATCATCATGGGTAGTGATCTTCCACAGGCAAACGGTGGTGCAACAGAGAACACCGTAAAGAATGCGGCGATCATTGTTATCATCATTCCTTTCATGATCGTATATCCGTTCTTACAGAAATACTTCGTAAAAGGTGTAAATATCGGAGCTGTAAAAGAATAAGGAGGAAATGTTTGTATGACGACCATTTTCTGGGCAGGAGATTCTACCGTACAATACAATGACATTCTTACATTTCCGCAGACCGGCATAGGACAGGTGATGAACCTGTTCCTAAAGCCGGAGGTGCGGGTGGAGAACCATGCCAAAAACGGCAGAAGCACAAAGAGCTTTATCGATGAGTCGAGACTGACACCGATTTATGACAAAATTACCGCAGGAGATTTTCTATTTATCCAGTTTGGACATAACGATGAGAAAAAGAATGATCCGGAGCGGTATACAGATCCACATTCCGATTACATGGTGAATCTGGAAAAATTTGTAAATGCAGCAAGAAACAAAGGAGCATGGCCGGTTTTTATTACGCCATTAGAGCGCAGATGTTTTATTGATGAGGAACATTTAGATATCGGAGAACATACCGATTATGTGGCGGCAATGAAACAGACGGCTGAAAATTTAAATGTTCCGCTGATCGATCTTTACAGCATGAGCCGCACGGAAATGCGAAAGGCTGGAGCTGAGAAAACCAAAGAATGGTATATGCATCTGCCGGCAGGTGTTTATCCGTCTCATATGGACGGGCTGACCGACAATACGCATCTGAAATATATGGGTGCCGTTGTCTATGCAGGATGTATTGCGAGAGGTTTAAAAGAACTTGGCGGTATCTATAGTGATTTATTAGTGGCTTGGGAGTGATCCCTTGCCATTTTTGTATCAGGAAATAAAACCAGTGTTTAGGAGGATTTGAGGGTTATGTCATTATTATGGAAATCAGATCAGGAAGATGGAACTTATAAAAACCCGATACTTTTTGCAGATTATTCCGATCCGGATGTGATACGCGTGGGGGATATCTATTATATGACGGCATCCAGTTTTAATTATGTGCCGGGACTGCCGATCTTAACATCAAAAGATCTGGTAAACTGGGAACTGAAAAATTATGCGATCGAAAAGATCGATGAGCCGGGCTATGATCTGCCGCAGCATGCAAAAGGCGTCTGGGCGCCTGCGATCCGTTACCATGAAGGATATTTTTACATTTACTACGGAATGCCGGATGAGGGCATTTACATGGTGCGCGCAAAAGATGCACTTGGAATCTGGGAAAAACCGGTACTTGTGTTAGCCGGAAAAGGTCTGATCGATTCCTGCCCGTTCTGGGATGAGGATGGAAATGCATATATCATCCATGGTTATGCGAAGAGCCGTATTGGATTTAAGAGCCATCTTGGCATATTCCCGATGTCATGGGATGGAACAAAGGCGACGGGGGAGGATCATATTCTCTGCTGTGGACTTAAGACACAGCCGACGATTGAGGGACCAAAGGTATATAAGAGAAACGGATATTATTACATTTTTGCTCCGGCAGGCGGTGTAAAGACCGGATGGCAGGTGATTCTGCGCTCCAAAAACATTTACGGACCGTATGAGGAGAAAAATGTGCTTCATCAGGGGAACAGTATCGTAAACGGACCGCACCAGGGAGCACTGGTAGATACGGTAAACGGCGATGAATGGTTCCTTCATTTTCAGGATCGCGGACTTTACGGACGTATTGTCCATATGCAGCCGGTCGTATGGGAAAATAACTGGCCGGTTATGGGGATCAATGCAGTGGATGGCTGTGGGGAACCATGTATCATCCATAAAAAACCAAATACCGGAATCACAGAGAAACCTTGTTACCTTGTGGCGGGAGATGACTTTTCATCGGAAAAACTCGGCTTGCAGTGGCAGTGGATTGGCAATCCGAAGGATGATTTCTATTCTTTGAAAGAGAGAAAGGGTTTTTTGAGATTATACTGTAAAAATCCATCCGGAAAAGCGGAGCCGATCCTCTGGGAGTGTTCGAATGTGCTGACGGAAAAACTGGTCTGCCCATATTTTAGAGCGTCTGTCTGTGTTGACATTTCAGCATTGTCTGAACAGGAGCAGGCGGGAATGGTCATGATGGGCGGTCACTATGCATACCTTGCAGTCCGCATGATCAGAGGTCAGAAACGTCTGATCCTAGGAAAATCCTATGACAGTGAGGATGGAATGCGCGAGAAGGCAGAGCAGCTTTTGGTACTGCCGGAGGGACAGGAAAAAGTTTATCTGATCTTTGCGATGTGAGGGATGGCACGGTTGTGTAGTTGATTGTTATTATTCACTGACCGATGATACGGATCCGGCTTCCTGGACAGAGGTGCGGGCAGAGTTCACACCGTCTGACCATACCTGGGTCGGCGCAAAGATCGGTCTGTTTGCGAATATTGTCGGCGAAAAAGAAGCCGGCGGTTATGGGGATTTTGAATATCTGCACATAGAGGCATTAGAAGATTAATATGGGGCTTTTGAGAGAATTAGAACAGAAAAATTTAGATGGTGTGATCCGGGAACTGACGGAAAATCCAACCTGTATTGATGGTACGACGGAAAAAGGTGTGCCGCTTGCGTTATATGCCGCAGAACTTGGAGATTTTCCCATTGTAAAATATATTGTCGAGTATTCGAGAGCGAGTATGAACACAATGGATGAAGACCACCGGACGATCCTGCATTATGCGGCGAAATCCGGGAATCTGGAGATGAACCGGTATCTGGTGGAGAAGGTCGGAATGGATATTACTGCCGGTGACAGATGGTGTGTGACACCATATCAGATTGCATATGAAAGAAAAGATGAGAAACTTCTTTCTTATTATAAAGAGCGCATAGGTGCATCTTATGAGGAGATGTATCATAATCCGATACGCCGTGGCATGTTCCCGGATCCATCAATTGTGAGAGTCGGGAAAGACTACTATATGGTGAATTCCTCGTTTATCTTTTTCGTGTATCCCAATCTCACATTCGAAAGATCTGATCCACTGGGAGATCATCGGCCATGCGGTTACAGAGCCGGAGTGGGCATCACTGGATGAGCTGGAGGGCGGCAGAGGTTACTGGGCACCGGATATTTCCTATGATAATGGGAAATTTTATATCACGGCAACTTATAGACTGAATGACACAGGAACCGTATACCGCAAACAGATCGTGGTGAGCTCAGAGAAACCGGAGGGACCGTACAGTAAGCCGGCAATTATCGATGAAGATGGAATCGATCCGTCCATCTTTCACGAGGATGGCAGACATTATATGCTGTTAAACCGCGGGGCGAGAATCTTAGAATTGAACGCGGACTGTACAAAGCAGATCTCGGAGGCAGAACTGTTATATTATGGGGATCAGAAACGTGCGCCGGAGGGACCGCATCTGTTAAAAAAAGACGGCTATTACTATCTGTTTCTGGCGGAGGGCGGAACCGGAGCCGGGCACAGGATCTCTGTTGCAAGAAGCAAGACTTTAATGGGCAATTATGAACCGTGTCCGTATAACCCGATCATGCGTCAGATGGATGAGGGAGCGGCGATCCAGCGCTGCGGTCACGGAAAACCGGTCTGCACCCAGAACGGGGAGTGGTATATGGTGTATCTCTGTGGCAGGATGATCGGAGATGGTTACAGCATGCTCGGAAGGGAGACGGCGCTTGATCCGATCAGCTGGACGGCGGATGGCTGGCCGGTCGTAAACGGTTTAAAGGGACCTTCGGTTCTGCAGAAAAAACCGGATCTTCCAGAGTGGCTGCCAAAAGAGACTGCGTCTGTCAGTGAGGACGGGATACGTTCCGTGGCAGCAGATGCAGAGCAGACAATGACGGCAGCCGCAGGCTGGGATAAAAAATGGATGACGCCGCGTGTACCGGAGCCGGAAGGAATCCTTTTCCTGCCATCGGGAATCCGCATAAAAGGAAGCCGTTTCCCATTAAAAGATGTGGCAGCGAGAAATATTCTGCTGCAGAGACAGACTTCATTTTGCTTTCGGGCGGAAACTGGTCTTTTTATACCGAAACTTGCAGACGGTCAGGAAGCAGGGCTGACCTGTTATTATGATGAAAATACATGGGTGTGTCTTGCACTGTGTAAAGCGGATGCTTATTACATTCAGGTGAAAGAACATATCGGAGAGAAAGACATACTACATGAAAAATATATGCTTTCTGATGACTGTGCAGGCAAAAAAATCACATTGAAAGTGAAAACGGAGTATTTAAGACGGCTTTTTACATTTTGTGTGGAAGGGCAGGAGGAAACGGCTGCAGCGGAACTGCCGGATGTTTTTTATCTCTGTGATGAGGGGATACGCATGGGAAAACGCTTTACCGGAGCGATGACAGGAATCTATGCGGTTGCCGGAGAGCAGAAACTCTATGCAGATTTTTCGCATTTTATTTATCAGGATATAGAATGAGGTAAACAAATGGAAACAAAAAGACAGGAAGAAATCAAGAAACTTATGCAGATGCCGGAGGAAACGATCACAAATCTGAGTGAGTCAGAGGCAGACCAGTATGGCAGACTGGCACTTATGTTTTACAAAAAGACAGGGGATGAAAGCTATCGGAAAAAAGCAGAACAGATTCGTGCCGGACAGAAAGAGCTGCCGGAGAATGTATGTGCAATGCCGTTTTTCATGGAGTATGAAACAGTCTGTGGGAAAAAGGAGTGCTATAACCAGATCGTTGAACGGATGGAAAAGGAAGCCGAAAAAGGATTTGCGGATGCAGGGGAAAGAGACGCTTATTTAGCGGCACTGGTAGATGTGATCGACGGCATCAGCTTTGAGATCTATGAGAAATACAGGGAACTGATCACAGTTTACAAGCACGTGTTAAAGGAAGCTCTCGCAGAGGAAAAAGAGACGTCTGAACTTTCTTATGCGATACTGAAAGGATGCCGTATGGGAATCCTGCTGAAAGAAAAATACGCCAGAGCCGGAATGCAGATGGCAGAACATCTGAAAAATACAGGTGCGGCAGTACAGACAGACGGATTTTCAAATATCGCAGCAAGAGTGTCAGAACAATATGATATGCTTGCAAAAGAACTGACGGAACAGGGAGGAAAAGAGGAATGGATGTAAGACTGATTATGAAATCCGCCCGCAATGCGGTTATTGAAATTGCAGATGGTGGAATTTACAATACAAAAGAAACATATCATATTCTGTTAAACGGTGAAGAAACATTTTCAACCGATACGGTCATCAATTCACTGTTTGATCTGAAACCACAGACAAAATACGAAGTCTTGGTGAAAACTGCAGATGGTGTCGAGAGGGGAAACGTATCGTTTGTTACTGCATATGAATTTGTTACATTAAACGTCCGTGATTTTGGTGCTGCGGGCGATGGAAAGCAGGATGACACGAAGTTTATCCAGGCAGCGATCTTAGCCTGCCCGAAGGAGAGCCGTGTGCTTGTACCAAAGGGAACCTACCGCATTACCAGCTTGTTTTTAAAGAGCAACCTGCGTTTCGAACTTGCAAAGGGAGCAGAGCTTGTTGCTGATACGGACCGGGCGTCCTATCCGAAATTCCCGGGTGTGATTGAAAGTTATGATGAAACGAGTGAATATAACTTAGGAACATGGGAAGGAAATCCATTACCGATGTTTGCCGGGATCATTACCGGACTGGATGTAGAAAATGTGCTGATCTATGGAAAGGGAACGATCAACGGCAACGCATCAAAAGAGAACTGGTGGAAAAACCCGAAAGTGATGGTAGGTGCATTCCGTCCACGCCTGTTTTTCTTAAGCCACAGTCAGAATGTGACACTCTGTGGTGTGACGTTTAAGAACAGTCCTTCCTGGACTCTGCATCCGTATTTTTCAGATAATCTGAAGTTTTATGGCGTGACGATCAACAACCCGAGCGATTCGCCGAATACGGACGGCCTTGATCCGGAATCCTGCAAAAATGTAGATATTGTCGGCGTCAAGTTCTCACTTGGAGATGACTGTATTGCCGTTAAATCAGGAAAGATCTATATGGGAAAGAAATATAAAACTCCGTCTGAGAATATCCATATCAGACAGTGTCTGATGGAGAATGGTCACGGTGCGGTGACGGTTGGAAGCGAGATGGCAGGCGGTGTGAAAAATCTGGTTGTGGAGGAGTGCCGTTTTTATGACACTGACCGCGGACTCCGCATTAAGACACGCAGAGGACGTGGAAAAGATGCTGTTTTAGACCAGATCATTTTTAAAAAGATCGATATGGATCAGGTCATGACACCGTTTGTAGTAAATTGTTTTTATTTTTGTGACCCGGATGGCAAGACAGAATATGTACAGAGCCGTGAGAAAATGCCGGTAGATGACGGTACACCGGCAATTTTAAGACTTGATTTTGAGGATATCAAAGCCCGAAACTGCCATGTTGCAGCAGCACACTTCGACGGACTGCCGGAGCAGAAGATCGAGCAGATCGTCATGAAAAATATTTCAGTGACTTACGCCAAAAATCCGAAATCCGGTGTCCCTGCCATGTCATCCGGTGTGGAAGAGTGCACAAAGAAGGGAATCTTCGCGCACAACATCAAGGAACTGGTGTTGGAAAACGTGAAGATTGAAGGACAGGATGGAGAACTTCTCGTTACAGAGGGAATTGACCAGTTAATACAGTAGAATAAAAAATAAGGCGTATACAGAATGAGAGATTTTGTGTATGCCTTATTACAGTAATCAGAAAGAGAGATGAAAATATATGCAGTTAGGAATACGTTTACACGATATCAAAAAAGCACCGCTTGAGGAGCGGCTTGCAATCGCAAATGAGCAGGGATTTCTGTGTGGGCATCTTGCACTCTCGAAAGTTATATCCGAATACCCGGTGGATGACGGTGCGCTGACGCCGGGCTATG